>WBZO01001832.1_pt1 | contig 30895 bp, 26 predicted proteins | sample 5204261 | NCBI WGS metagenome assembly WBZO01 (sample SAMN12412400, study PRJNA552823) | activated sludge metagenome | isolation source: activated sludge from anammox sidestream of wastewater treatment plant... | place: USA: North Carolina | collected 2017-09
ATATGACGCTCAGAAAGCACTAGAGACGCTTAATCGAGCGGCGCTGGCCATCGCTAGCGAACTCGACGTTGATAAGGTCTTGCAACTTATTGCCGATTCCGCACGTGAGCTGGTTGGAGCGGACTATGCGGCCCTGGCCGTCGGAGACTGGCGCGGTATCGGGTCGAGTAGCGTTCATCAATTTATTACGAGCGGGATGAGTCGTGAGCAGATCCTCAGGATCGATCATTGGCCGCATGGTTATGGCCTGCTGGGCGCGTTGATCCACGAACAAAAACCGATTCGCATTCGTCGTATCCAGGACGACCCGCGGTCGGTTGGTTTCCCCAAAGGCCATCCAATGATGGAGAGCTTTTTGGGCGTACCGATCACTGGTGCAGGGGAGACGCTTGGTAACCTGTATCTAACCGATAAGAGAGGTGCTGAAGAATTCAGCACGGCTGATCAAAAGCTTATTGAAATGTTGGCCGCCCATGCTGCGGTCGCGATCCAGAATGCTCGTCTCTATTCTCAAGTCGAACGGCTGGCCATCCTGGAAGAAAGAACGCGCATCGGCATGGATCTTCACGATGGCGTTATTCAATCGATCTACGCCGTAGGGCTAACCCTCGAATCCACACGACTTGCTCTTTTGCCCAATAATAATGAAGAGGTTTCGGCGCTGCTTAATACCGCCATTGAAGGCCTCAATGATGCTATCCGCGACATCCGTAATTTCATCCTCGATCTGCGCCCTCGGCGTTTCGCAGGAGATGTCCTTCAAGGACTGGCCCAACTCGTACGCGAGTTTCAGGCCAATACGATGGTGCCGGTATCGATCCATGTCCCCGAGCGGCTGGAGACCTTGTCCATGCCTCTAGGTCGCGCCATATTCCTGACCACCCAGGAGGCGTTAGCTAATGTAGCTCGCCATGCGCGTGCCGGAGAAGTTAATGTTAGCCTGAATTGTATCGCCGATCGTGTTACTTTGACTGTGCAAGATGATGGTCGGGGCTTTGATACTTCCAACGAATCCCAGCGAGTCGGCCACGGTCTGGCCAATATGCAGGCTCGCGCTGAAAGCTTGCATGGCACGTTTGATGTTAAATCCGCTCCTGGGCAAGGCACGACTGTTATCCTCGATCTTCCGCTTTAGATTAAATACCTCTGTCCCAGAGAATTCGCCCCTTTCGGCTTCATCCTTTCATCAGTGATAGATGTCACGCGGATCAATGACTTTTGTCATTGAGTTCATCGTGTCCGAAGGACTATACTGCCTGCAATAATGCGTGCCGCGGACCTGTTTCGTTCTGCACCAAGTTGACGGGATGAACAGTCTTTAATCGGATTGGTGAGACACGAAAATGGTCAGGCGGCTGAAGGTGTATCGATATGTTGCAGACGCACCTGGAAATGGGTAGGAATGTGAGTTTGGACGACGCGCCGAAAATAAGAATTCTCATCGTCGAAAAACATGCCGCGGTGCGTCGCGCTCTTAGCGACCGATTGAGCGTCACGCCGCATTTCGAGATTATCGCCAGCGTTGAGGAGCCGGCCGCCGCCCTGTCTTATCTTGATGCCAAGAACGGCCAGGAGGGGTGCCCCAAGGCTCCGATCGTTGTTCTTTTTGGTCTGCAAAACGGAACGGACGAGCAACTGTTCAAGACCATCGATCTCGTCGAGCAAATGGTTTATCTCTCAGCGGCCGTTATTGTTTTGGCGCCTTTTGCCGATGAAGTAGAACGGCTACTTCTCCACCAGGCCGGCGTGAAATGCTACCTGCTGAAATATATAGATTCCGCCAGGCTTATTCGAGAGATTGAGGCCGCTGCGACTCGCGGCCCCAAACCTATTTCGGCGATGTCGTAGCCGGATCGTCTGCCTTCTTCCTCGTTCCGTCCGGTCGAATGACCAGGACCGGCACGGCGGCTGACTGAAGCACACGCATCGCCACACTGCCAAACAGGAAGCGCCCCAAGCCCCCACGACCGTGCGTACACATCACGATTACATCGGCGTTGGTCCCATTTGTGGCGCTGATGATCTCTGCGGCTACGTCATCTGACTCAGCTACCTGATAGTGCACCCGATAATTCTGCTGGCGCAGCGACCCCTTTTGCGATTGAAGGTAATCAATCGCTTCCTTGTAGAGGTCATCACGCATCTTGATCATAAAATTGGCTGATTCGGGCGACAATGCCCCTTCACCCACTCGTGGCGGCAATACGACTCGCAACAATGTGATGTCGCTATCAAACTGCGCAGCTAACTCCAGAGCATAGGGAATGGCTGCCTCGGCAAATCCGGAACCATCTAGAGGAACTAAAATATGTTTGAACACAGCTGATCTTTCCTATTCATAGCGAGCGTAAGGCTCGCTCGTTTCGTCCTGTGCCTGTATCCAATGGCGTACAACCAGACGAAAAATATCGGACTCGGTAATGATGCCGACGAGTTGGCCGTCGTGATCCAGCACTGGTAATCCACCGATCATGTGCTTCAGCAATAATTGTGCGGCCGCTCCGATCGTGTCGTCCGGTGAGGTTGTCACTGGGTTAGGCGTCATGATTTCGCGAACGGTCAGCCGCGACAGGATGTAACTAAGCTCCCAAATATCCAGGCCGCTGGTTGATGCTGCCCTTGCGCCTCGTACATCGCCATAAGTCACGATGCCGACCAATTTGCCGTCCTCGACGACAGGCAATCGCCGGATGGTCCGGTCGACCATAAGCTGCCCGGCCTCGAGCACGGTCGTGTCGGGCGAGATATAGATTACATCTCGCGTCATCCAGTCTCTAACAAGTTCGAGCCTCACTTTGTAAACCTCCTTGAGCCTCCTTGCTGGGAGAAGAGTCCTATAGATTATGGCTCGCGACCGTTTTCCGCGTCAGCTCGGCGCTGTCATGGTCCACGGTTGATCGGCGACGCCAACTATATTACTGCTGGCCGCTTAGGATCGAGTTAAAGATCTGTGCGAAAACGGAAAGAGGTTGCGCGCCGTTTACTTCCTGATTATTCACAAAGAATGTCGGGGTACCGGTCACTCCGACGCTTCGCGCGGCGTCCCGGTTCTGGTTCACAACATTGAGATATCGGCCGTCTTTCATGCAACTGTTGAACTGATCGAGGTTTAGCCCCGCGGTTTCGGCCGCCTGTCGGTAACCATCGGCCGAGAGCCGGAAGGTTGGCGGTTCGATGGTATACATGGCACTAGCATATTCGAAAAAACCGCCTTGTTCGTTGGCGCATAAACCTGAGGCGGCCGATGGAACAGTTGTTGCACTGAGGGCATAAGGTAAGACTACCCATTTCACATCACCTGTGTCGACAAATTGTTCCTTTAATGGCCGAGCCGTGTTGTTGTGGAAGTCCTGGCAATGTATACATCCAAAATCCGGGACCTCTACCATGGTGATGGGCGCATCGGTTTTCCCGATGAAGACGCAGCGGTCTTTATTTTCCTGACAATATTCCGCGAGTGTTTGTACGACGCGAGCCTCCGTCGGGCGCAGCGCTAAAAAGAGCAGGCCTCCAAGGGCCAGTACACCGACGGCAATCAATCCACCGATGATCAGCCAGTTTGTCTCTCGTTGTTGCTGCTGCTTTCGGTGTTGTGGGGCTTTCTTTGCCATTACTCTCCTATAAAAATGATGGTATTGATATTAATTCTGAGTGTATCTTTCACAAAGTCAACAGGCAAACCTTCTTAGACAGGATTGAAAAACCAATGAATGTCACTGATCAATGGTGACATTTTCCATCATGACAAAGGCGAAAAATCAATTAAACTTAAGTTAAGAGATCTGCCGGCGACCCAGACCGCTCCGGCCTGAGGAGATAGAAATGCTGACCGTCAATGACCTCATGACCATCATCCCGAATACCGTGACCCCGCAATCGACGTTGCGACAGGTCATCGAGGTGATGAAGACCCAATCATGCCGCCAGTTACCTGTTCTCGAGAATGGCAAGCTTGTGGGGATTATCACTGACCGCGACGTGCGGCTGGTGATGAACTCTCCGTTGATATTGCATGGCCGTTGGCAAGATGAGGAGATACTCGATAACATCACAGCCGAGAATTGTATGACCCCCGACCCGGTGGTCGTTTCGCCCGATACGCCTGCTTATCAAGCCGCCGCCATGCTGAGTAGCTATAAGTTTGGCGCTTTGCCCGTAGTCGATAATGGCACCCTGGTTGGGATTATTACCGTGACCGATTTTTTGAATCATTTTGCGATGCAGCAGCCTGCTATGATTGATCATAACGACTAGAGCATCGCGAGGAGGCCCTAATGGTACCGTTCCATAATATCCTGGTTCCGCTGGATGGTTCTGAGCTTGCCGAAAAAGCGCTGGGGCCGGCTATTCAACTTGCCTCTGCCATGGCGCAACAAGCCGAGGTCGGAGACGCTCGCGTAAAACTAACCTTGCTGCGAGTATCAGCGCCATTGACGCTCATGGCGGCCGATCCCATACTGTTCGACGAGATGATCCGAATGAGCATCGATGAAGCTCAGGCATATCTTAAGGCGACAGCTCAAACGATTTCTGAGGAGTCGATTGTTGTTGAGACCAAAGTCGTGTCCGGTTCCCCGGCTGACGCCGTTGTATATTACGTGGAAGAGAACGGGGTCGATCTTGTCATCATGTCCAGCCATGGCCGCACGGGCAGCAGTCGTTGGGTCTATGGCAGTGTCGCCGAAAAAGTGATGCATCACGCCCCTTGCGCCACAGCCATTATCCGCGCGCACGTGTCGGTCAACATGTTCCAGAATCATAAGATATTGGTGCCGCTCGACGGCTCTGAACTGGCCGAGCGCGCGCTGGATTCGGCGATGGCGATCGCGGCGGCTGTGAAATCTGATGTTCTCTTGCTGCGCGTCGTGGCGGGGCGCGAACCATTGCCTGAAGCCATTGGCCCAGCCGGAGACGGCATGGCGGCCGCTCTGAACGAGGCAAACGCACTGGAACGCGCCGAGGCTGAGACTTATTTACAGCGTATCTATGCCAGCCGCGATAATCAGCACCTGTTTTTTGATGTTCAGAACACGGACGGTGACATTGCCGATGCGATTGTGTCTTATGCTGATGCGCAGAATATCGATCTGATCGTCATTTCCAGCCATGGTCGCTCCGGCATCGGTCGTTGGCTCCACGGTAGCGTGGCCGAGAAAGTACTTCGTGGCGCTAATTGTGCCACGATGATCATTCGTCGACGCCAGGATTGAACGACTGCGGACGCTTTGTTGGCTGTGCGTGGATAATGCGACTCATCTAACCGCTAGATCATGTCGATGGCATTCGCACGGAGTATCCTGGTGTGAGTCGCGATCAAATTGAGCCGGGCAATTCACGCTCGCGAGCCGCGAACGCCCGACTTTGTATGGCTGTTGACGTGTAATACAGTCGCTAGATTTGCTTGGGAATCTGTATTTGTGACAGCCCTATTCACCCCTTGAGTGATGTATGGAAAACCCGCAACCGCTATCCTCCGATCTGCTTTACCGTCGCTTTGATCCTGCTCAGCTCCCTTTTGAAACCACTGAAGAGCTTGAAGACGGACTCGAAATTATCGGTCAACAACGGGCTATCGATTCTATTCGCTTCGGCATCGGTATCGATCATCGGGGGTATAACCTGTTCGCTCTCGGACCAAATGGTATCGGCCGCCGGACAACGGTGAGGCGCTTTCTGAACCAGCGAGCGGCCTCTGAATCAACTCCAGATGACTGGTGTTACGTGTTCAACTTTGACCAACCTCATAAGCCGCATGCTCTGCGTTTGCCGCCTGGCAAAGCCAACGAATTCCGCGCTGATATGAAGAACCTGGCCGAAGAGCTAATCACTGTTTTGCCGGCTACTTTTGCCGGAGACGAATATCAGTTGCAAAAGAGAGCGCTTGAGGAAGAGTTGCGCGGCACTCAGACCGAGGTGTTTGAGAAACTTCGCGAGGAAGCCAAGGCGCATAATATCGCCCTTATCCAGACGCCGGGTGGATTTGCCTTTGCTCCGTTAAAAGAAGGGGGCGAAGTTATTACCCCCGATGAATTCATGCGCCTCGATCAGGAAGCTCAGAAGAAAATCGAAACGGAGGTCGGGCAGTTACAGGAATCCCTGCAGCGGATCATGGAGCAAATGCCTAATCTCCATCGCGAAATGCAGAAACGGCTTCGTGAACTGGACGAACGGGTTGTCGAATTCACGGTTACCCCTCTCCTCGACGAATTACGCGCAAAGTATGAGACCCTGGAACCTATCATCAACTATATCGATGCCGTTCAAAAGGATATTATCCAGAACTTCGATGCCTTCATGCAAGACGATGAGGCGGCCGGCCGCCAGCTGATTGGTGCAGCCCTGGGCATCGCTTCGGCTGAGCGCAGGGTCTCTCTCTCCCGCTACGAAGTCAATGTGGTCGTCGATAACGGCCAAACTACTGGCGCACCGGTCGTTTTTCTCGACCAACCACGTTACCAGAATCTGGTTGGCCGTATTGAGCATGTCGCTCAAATGGGCGCGCTCGTCACCGATTTTACGCTGATCAAATCCGGCGCGCTCCACGAGGCCAATGGCGGCTATCTGTTGATCGATGCTCTTAAACTACTCTCTGAACCGTTTGCTTGGGACGCTTTGAAGCAAGCTCTACGAAAAGAAGAAATTAGCATCGAGTCTATGGGCCAGGTCTACAGCATGATTAGTACTGTATCCCTTGAACCGGCGCCGATCCCGCTCGATGTGAAAGTAATCCTGATCGGCGAGCGTCTTTTATACTACTTGCTGAGTAGTCACGATCCCGAATTCAACGAGTTGTTCAAAGTATCAGCCGACTTTGAAGAAGATATGGATCGCGATCCCGATAGTGCTCTAGCCTATGCTCGGGTCGTCGCCGAAGTCGCAAGAACCGAGAAACTTCGTCCCTTCAGGCGCGATGCTGTTGGACGAGTCATTGAGCAAGGGTCGCGGATGGCCGAAGATGCGCATAAGCTCTCGACTCATATGCAAAGCCTCACTGACATCCTGCGAGAAGCCGATTATTGGGCAGGGGAGGCGGGGCGAGTTGTCGTGACTCGCGATGATGTGCAACAAGCTTTGGATACGCAAAGATATCGCTCAGGGCGCGTCGCCGATCGTATCCAGGAATCCATCATTCGCGGGCAGGTATTTATTGACACGAATGGTGCGGTTGCCGGTCAGGTGAATGGACTATCGGTCTACACCATGGGTAGCCATAGCTTTGGCCGCCCGTCGCGTATCACAGCGCGGGTCCGGATGGGTGATGGCAAGGTCGTTGATATCGAGCGGGAAGTTGATATGGGCGGCCCTATTCACTCCAAGGGCGTGCTTATCCTGTCTGGTTTCCTGGGTCAGCGATACGCCGCCGACAAACCTCTATCTCTTTCGGCAACGCTTGTGTTCGAGCAGTCCTATGGCGGTATCGAAGGAGATAGCGCTTCTTCGGCCGAACTTTACGCATTGTTGTCGGCCTTGTCTCAAGTTCCTATCAAGCAGAGCTTTGCCGTCACCGGTTCAGTCAATCAGCGGGGCCAAATTCAACCTATCGGTGGCGTCAACGAGAAGATCGAAGGCTTTTTCGATGTTTGTCGCGCCCGGGGATTAACCGGTGAGCAGGGCGTGCTGATACCCTCTGCTAATGTCGATAACCTGATGCTTCGCGAAGATATCGTCGAAGCCGTGGCTAATGATCGTTTCAAGATATACCCGGTTTCGACGGTCGATGAAGGGCTATCTATTTTGACTGGTATTCCTGCTGGTGACTTTGATGAATCGGGCCAATATCCACCGGATAGCGTTAATGGTCGAGTGATCACCCGTTTGGCCGAGTTTGCTGAGAAGCAACGTGCCTTTAACGAGCCATCACGTGCTGAGGTCACCGAATCCAATGATGATGAGAACGGCGACGCAGATAATGTAAGTGAAGAAGATGAACAGCCCTCTGCTGAATGATGACCCCATCGTGGAGCCTGAGAATACTTTACCTGTGCTGGGTCAGCCGGCTGAAGCGGCCGAGGAGATCGTCGACCGGCCCATTCGGCGGATCCTGATCGCTCTCGACGCCTCTACGAATAGCCAGGCCGCGCTGGAGGCCGCTGTCAACTTGGCTGAAATGTTGCGGTCTGAAGTGCTGGGTTTGTTTGTCGAGGATATTAACCTGTTCCGTCTGGCTGAACTTCCGTTCGTTCGCGAGATTCGTTTCGCTGAACGAGATACACGTCGGTTGGAGCAAGAGGCGTTGTTGCGCAGATTGCACGCCCGCGCAGCTCTCCTGCGCCGTGAACTGGAGGAGATGGCCGCTGAACGCAAGCTGACTTACTCGTTTCGCGTCATTCGTGGCCCTGTCAACCGAGAACTTCTGGCCGCGGCTCTTGAGACTGATATGGTTGTCCTCGGCCGCCTGGGCCACGCGGTCGGCCGCCATGCTCATCTTGGCTCCACCGCTCAGGCAATTGTGAACCAGGCGACCTCGGCCGTGTTGCTTGTCAAGACGGATGTCGAGCCTGGCCCGGTCATCGCCCTTTATGACGGTTCCGAGAACGGCCGTCGGGCGCTGCTTCTGGCGGCCGAGCTGGCTGATCGTGTTGGCGATTTGCGCGTCCTTGTGTGGGCGTCGGACGAACAGACTGCCTATACTCGCCGCCAATATGCGATCCAACTTTTGGAACGCGCAGATATTCAGCTGCAATTTCAGCATCTCTCCGGCGATGATCCTCAGCGGGTGATTGAGTGGGTGGACCGTCAGAAAGGTAGCCTGCTTATGCTTGCTGGGGGCGCTCGAAATCTCCCCGAGGATATCGTCCAGAAGTTGATCGACGAAGCGCAACAGCACATCCTCTTCCTCAGGTAATCCCGAAAATTTGTGCTAAAATCCGATCGGGCCTGTGCTTTTGATGGATTGGTTAGCCAGGCTCCGCGATTTGAAATGGCTTATACACCGAGCGAACGCATCAGCGAGATACTGCATAATTTACCGACGAAGCCCGGGGTCTATCTGCATAAGGATGCGGAAGGCACCGTTATTTACGTTGGTAAAGCGATTAACTTGCGCAACCGTGTGCGTTCCTACTTTCGCAATCAAGTCGATTCTATCAAGACGCAGCGCCTGCGGCGGCAGATAGCTGATATCGAAGTCATCACCACTGAATCTGAACTGGAAGCGCTGTTGCTTGAGATGACCCTCATCAAGCAATATCGGCCGCAGTTTAATGTGCGGATGAAGGATGACAAACGTTACCCTTACATCAAGGTTCATTGGGCTGATCCATTTCCCAAAGTGACGGTCACCCGTCGCATGGTCCGCGACGGATCGCGCTATTTTGGGCCTTACACTTCTGCCTGGGCTGTTCAGCAAACGCTGGATCTCTTGCGTAAAGTGTTTCCTTACCTGACCTGTAATCGCATCATCACCGGTAAGGATGAACGTGCCTGTCTTTACTACGACCTCAAATTATGTAGCGCTCCTTGCATCGGTGCGATCAACCAGGAACAGTACCGCGCCACGATTCAGCAACTGATGGATTTCCTCGACGGCAAATCTGATTACATTGTCCGCGATATCGAAAGCAAGATGGAGCGGGCCGCTGCCGAGCTTCAATTCGAGAAGGCTGCTGGTTACCGCGACCAACTCAAGGCTATCGAACGGATCACCTCTCGTCAGAAGGTCATCGGTTCCAGCGATACCGATCAAGATGTAATCGCCTTTGCCAGGGAAAACGGCGATGCTTGTGCCCAGATATTTTTCATTCGCCATGGCAAACTAATCGGCCGCGAGTATTTTATGCTCGATAATACTGAGGGCGAGAGCGACGCCGAGGTTCTCCAGGAATTTATCACTCAGTTCTATGACGATGCCGCCTATGTTCCCAAAGAGGTTTTGCTGCCTAATGAGATTGAGGAAGTAAATGTTATCGAGGAATGGTTGCGGCAGAAGCGGAGCACCAAGGTGACTGTCCATGTCCCGCGCCGTGGCAAGAAGCGCGATCTGGTTCAGATGGCGGTAGAGAATGCCCATGATACGCTAGCCACCATGCGCCAGCAATGGGCAGCCGACCGGTCGAAACATGTTGAAGCCATCACTGAATTGCAGGATGCGCTCAAGTTACCGACGCCGCCCGCCCGCATTGAGTGTTATGACATCAGCCACACGCAAGGTACGCAAACCGTCGGTTCGATGGTTGTTTTCGTCCAGGGCGCGCCGCGAAAAAGTGACTATCGTCGTTTCAACGTCCAAACTGTCGATAACGATGATTATGGCGCGATGCGTGAGGTACTGACTCGGCGTTTCCAACGTTACCGCGATACGCTGGCAGGGGAGTTACACGATCTTAGCCAGGTCAAGGCTCGCTCTGATCGGCCGACGGCTTGGGCTATCTTGCCTGATTTGCTCTTGATAGATGGCGGTAAAGGTCAATTGCAGGTGGGATTGGAGGTATTACGCGAGTTTGACCTGGAGGGCGAGGTTCCCATTGCATCGCTGGCTAAACAGGAAGAAGAAGTCTTCCTGCCTAACCAATCTCGCTCGGTGTATTTACCGCGCCATTCCGAAGCGCTCTATCTCGTTCAACGCGCTCGCGACGAAGCCCACCGTTTTGCCAATGAAGGCCATCGCACACGCCGCGCCAAAGTTGGGGTAGCTTCTATTCTCGATGAGGTGCCCGGTGTCGGGCCTAAGCGTCGCCAGGCGCTACTGAAGCATTTCGGTTCGTTGGAGGCGATTCGCGAGGCGTCTCTCGAGGCGATCACTGCCGTCCCCGGCATTACTGTTGAGGTAGCCGAATCAATCAAGGCTCACCTTGAATAGATAGATTCGGTCTTGTTATTCCAAAGCTGTCAAACGATCGGCGCAGAGGAGTAACGCCAGCGCTGAGGGGCCGTCAGTGATCGATCCCGCTCGGGCCATCTCCAGGGCTTGCCCGATGGGGAATTGATGAACCTCCATCACTTCGGCCGCCTCATGGTGTGTCGCGCCCAACGCCACTCCGGTCGCCAAAAAGATATGGCCTGCTTCATTACATATCCCGTTTGCGAGGTAGAAGCGGCCGATGTAGTCTAGATTTCTCGCGCTCCCGCCAGCTTCTTCCAGCAACTCTTCGTGTGCCGCTTCCTCAGCAGTTTGTCCCGGCTTCAGACTTCCTGCAGGTACTTCCCAACACCACTCGTCGATGGTGTACCGATACTGGCGCACCATGACGATTTGTCCGTCGGTTGTAACAGGTACGATCCAGACCGCGTCAGGCTTCTCGATGACATGATAGACGCCGTTTCTCCCGCCAGGCATCGCGATATCATCCTGCCTCACCTGGTACCATGGACAGGACCAGACCACGCGGCTGGACAGAGTTTGGAAGGGACGATCTATAGTAACCATGTTTGTTTCCTTCTCGACATCGACGTTCGAACGGCCTTCCTAATCCTGGCTCTCGCTGCTATTGGCTGGCGCCAGGCTGAGGATCGTCTGCCCCGGCCTGGGGTGAGGCTGGATGTCCGCGGTAAACAGGGTAAGGCGATTGCCCTGCATGATTAGGCCTAGCGGGATAGCTCCTTGATTTTCTGCCAGATATTCCTCGTATGTGAAAGAGTTGGTCAACGGGGTACCCTTTACCGATGCCCCGCCGGCGATCTGTTCTTCCAGGAAATCATAAGTTGTCTGCGTCCCAAATAGAATGCGACCGCGCAAGTGCGAGGGGGTCTTATAGGATTCGCCTCCGGCTGACGGTAGTTGATACACTTCTGACCGGCCGAATATTTCCGGGTAACGCAACACCGCCAGCGTGTTTACCTCATCGTTGCTGGTCATGGCCACCATCCGTCCGATGCCGCCGAGATCAACCCCCTCCAGCGTATCTTCCAAAAGGGCGTTGCCATGGTGGGCTTGCAAGCCTGCCAGACGGCTCTCGGCGACACTCCGATAGTTACTATCCAGCAGCAACGCCCGAATTCCATGCTTCTCTAATTGTTCAGCTAATTCGCGTGAGAAAAGACTTGCCCCGACGAAGAGCACCCCTTGCGGTTCGTGTTCTGCCAATCCCAGGCGTCGCGCCACTGGCCCGGCAGTCAGCCCGTAAAAAATGACGGTGATGACGATGACAAGGAACACGATCGGCACCAGCAATTCCGCTCCCTCCAAGCCGGCGGCCGATAACTGAAATGCGAAGACGGATGCTACCGAGGCGGCCACGATACCGCGAGGGGCCATCCACATCAGGAACAGGCGCTCCGACCGGTTCAACGGCGATCCCCATGTCGATAACAACACGCTAAGAGGCCGGGCAATTACGATTAGAATGACGACAAATATCACCGCTCCCCAGCCGATCAACAGGAGATCGCTGATGTTGATCCGGCCGGCCAGCAAGATGAACAAGAGGCCGACGAGCAGTATTTGCAGGTTTTCCTTGAATTCCACGATGTGACGAATGGGAACCCATGGCTGGTTAGCCATCACCACGCCCATGACGGTGACGGCCAATAATCCCCCCTCAGGTGCGAGTAGATCGGACAGCGCGAACATCATGAACATCAGCAATAGAGTGACACTATTCTGCAGATGGTCGGGGACCAGATAGCGCCGCAACAATGCGATGAGTGTTCCTGCGCCGAGAAAACCGAAGAACAGGCCGATGGCCAGGCTACGTAGCACACCGAGCAAGATGAAAACCGGCACGTTGCCGACCTCGCCCAAACGAATGCTCTCAAAGACCAGCACAGCCAAAACGGCTCCAACGGGATCGATCAAGATCCCTTCCCACTTGAGAATAGCTCCGGCGCGACCTTTTGGGCGGATCTGTCGCAGCAATGGCCCTACTACTGTTGGTCCTGTCACGATAAGGACTGCTCCGACGAGGATCGCCATCGGCCATTGCAACCCGATGACGAAGCGTGCTGCCAGGGTAGCGACGATCCATGTAGCCACCGCCCCCACGGTGATGAGACGGCCGATGACCGGCCCGCTGACCGGCAATTCCTTTAGTTTCAGCGTCAGCCCGCCCTCAAACAGGATGACGCCGACGGCCAGGGAAACGATGGGGAAAAGAGCTTCACCCAGGAGTTCGTCTGGATGAATAATGCCCAATACCGGACCGAGCAGGAAGCCGAATAAAAGTAACAACAGAATCGAGGGCAATCGCAATCGCCAGGCGAGCCATTGCGCCCCGATGCCAAATATGGCCACGGCGGCCAACTGCACGAGGACGTTTTCCAAACGCTACTCCTTGTGGATATTGCCCAGATCGGCCGCGTTGTTGCGGTATTGTGGGACTGGATTTGTTATTGAATTGCCGGCTATGCCGTTCCGCGCTATCAGGGACGAGCGTTGGCATAGATGGCGTAAGTGCCCATCCAGCCATCTTGCGCCAATACATGGCCCTGCATGGCCGCCAGCGCCTCATCGCCGGTGAAGGCTCCGGATAGATTCAGCGACGCTACATCCAGCGCGTAAAGCGTGAAATAGTAGCGGTGAACTCGCTCATCGTTCCAGGGAGGAAAAGGCCCATCGTAACCACCGTAATTGCCTTCCATGTTCGGGTCGCCGGCGAACCAGCTGGTGTAGCTGTTGATTCCGCGTACCCCATATGGAGTTTTGCCGACCTCTTTCCCCTTCGGGGTTACGCCATCGCTGTCGATGCCGGCCGGTAACTCATTGATGTCGGCCGGGATATCGACCAGCACCCAGTGATAAAAGTCGGCGCGAGGCAGATCATAGGGCACTGTCCTGCCGGGTTGGTTAACGTCATCGCCTACTGTTGGCGCATCTGCGTCGTGACAGATCAGCGCGAACGACTTCGTCTCTTTGGGTGCGTCCGTCCACCTTATGTGCGGGCTACGATTTGGCGCAAACGTCGCCTGGCCAGACCCGTTCGGGATCCCCATCGCGAACTTGGTTGGGATGGGGCCATCATTATCGAATGACAGAATTGTGAGTTTCATGCCGTATCTCCCTTTTAAGTGATGGTTTGTCCGATTGTCCTGCCAAATGGGTGGTTTCGCAAATCTGCCGGCGGGAATCAGATAACATCTCGGCCCATTGCTTGGCCGATACGTTCGGCTTCTTCCCTAAATTGGGCCATAGTCACTAACGGAAGAGCCTGATCGCCGTCCGATAGGGCCTCGGCTGGATTGTGATGGAATTCCACCAGTAAGCCGTCGGCTCCGGCGGCTATTGCGGCTCGTGCTCCGGCCATGACCAGGTCGGCACGGCCGGTAGCGTGGCTTGGATCGGCCATAATAGGAAATGAGGTCGTCTGCTTGATGAGCGCGATAGCGTTTACGTCCAGCGTGTTGCGGGTGGCCGTCTCGAACGTGCGGATACCGCGCTCGCACAGGATGATACGATCGTTCCCGCGACTGATGACGTGTTCGGCCGCTTTGAGCCATTCATCGATAGTTGACATAAATCCGCGTTTCAACAGGATCGGTTTGTCAGCCTCTCCGACCGCCCACAACAAAGGGTAATGCTGCATGTTTCGGCTGCCGACCTGGATAATGTCGGTGAATTCTATGACCTCGGATAGATTCTCAACACCTAGCGCTTCAGTAATGACCAGCAAACCAAATTCATCGGCGACGGTGCGCAAAATCTCCAACCCTTCGCGCCCTAGCCCTTGGAAGGAGTGGGGGGATGTACGTGGTTTGTAGGCGCCACCCCGCAACACACGTCCACCTAATCGAGCGATCTCAGCCGCGACAAGTCGTGTTTGCTCGTAATTTTCCACAGAGCATGGCCCAGCCATGAGTGTGATAGTTGGCCCGCCCACCATGACACCCTGCCCGATGGTCACCGCTTGGGTATGAGCCGTATGGGGCAATTCCTTTGCCCATTCCATTGTTTTTTGGATCATCTCGTTTTCCTGCTTTTTATTACCTGATCCCGCGATACTTTGCTATAACCTGCCGCATGGTATCTACATCGAATCCGCCTAATCGATTGACCGTGTGGATCCATGCCATGCGGCCACGCACGCTGCCTTTGGCTGTGGCTTGCATTATCATGGGCACATGCCTGGCTGCGGCTGATGGTTTGTTCAGTTGGCTCGTCGCTTTATTTTGCATATTAACGGCCATCCTGTTGCAAATCCTATCCAATCTTGCCAACGATTATGGTGACTCGCTCCATGGTGCAGACCGTGCTGAGCGCCAGGGGCCGAAGCGCGCCGTCCAGAGTGGACTAGTCACGCTTTCCGCCATGCGTCGGGCTATCGCAGTGACCGTCTTGCTGACGATTGTCTCTGGCCTCGCTTTGTTGTGGTTCGCGTTTGGCGCCGCCGCTTTCTCGTCCACGATTGCCTTTGTCCTGCTTGGCGCGGCCGCTATTGGAGCGGCCATCACTTATACAGCTGGAAAGCTACCCTACGGCTACGTCGGCCTCGGTGATCTTTTTGTGTTGATCTTTTTCGGCTGGGTCGGCGTTATTGGTAGCTATTTCGTCCAGACCGTTCGGTTCTCCTGGTTATTGTTTCTTCCTGCGACGGCTTGTGGCTTGTTGGCCGTGGCCGTCCTCAACGTCAATAACATTCGCGACCTCGAATCCGACCGTCTGGCCGGTAAACATTCTGTTCCCGTTAGATTGGGACTGGAGCGCGCTCGTGTTTATCATTGGTTCTTGTTGGTCGCCGCTATCGTTTTTGCTGCGGTGTATGTCTTGATCGATTACGTTTCGCTCTGGCAATTCCTGTTTCTCCTGGCCACGCCCTTGCTTATCCGTAACGGTCTGGTGATTAGCCGCACTACAGATCTGCCTTCACTGAATCCCTGGCTTAAGCAAATGTCATTGGCCTCGCTGGCCTTTGTTGCTCTGTTCGGCCTGGGCCAGATTATCGCCGCTGTCGGCTAATCGCTTTCTTAGGAAACCCAGCGTTAACTCAATATATTGATCCGCCCTCTCCAGATGGACCGTATGGCCCGACCCAGCTATGATATGTAGCGTTGTGTTGGGGAGGACCGCCGCCATACGTTGATTGATCGCTACGAATTTCTGGTCTAGTTCGCCTGCTATTAGAAGCGTGGAGATATTGATCCCGCTCAATTGTTCCCACAACGAGGGTTGTGCGCCTGTTCCCATGCCGCGCAGGCTGTTGGCTAGGCCTTGTGTTGAATTGGACAGCCGAATAGTTCGTAATGCCGATCGCGTTTTGGCCGGGAGTTGTTCCTGAGAGGCAAACAAAGGTAACTTCTCCCATCTGGCTGCGAACGATTCGATGCCTTCGACCTCGATCTGGTTGGCCAATGCTTCATCCTGTTGTCGCCTTGCCGCTTTCTCTGTCGTGCCTTGCAATCCTGGTGAGGCGCTCTCGAGAATGAGTGAGCGGACCCACTGAGGATAATTCACAGCTATATAGAGAGCCAGCCGGCCACCCATCGAATAACCCAGCCAATGAGCTGGAAGCGCGTTGCGTTGCTCCAATAGCATCCCGAGATCGGCCGCCAGACTTGGCATACTATATGGCCCCACGTGGGTAGGGGAGTCGCTGCGACCATGCCCAATCAGGTCGATGGCCAGGACTCGATACGTGCTGGACAGGCTCTCGATGACATTCGTTATATGCCAGTTAGCCGAACTTCCAGTGAACCCGTGGAGTAGCACGATCGGTTCGCCTGTTCCAACGTCCTCGATGTAGTAGCCCCGGTCGTTGACCTGATGGATGCTCATTCGGATGCCAGCCTTCGTGTTAGCGCTTCGGCTGCGGCCCGCCGATTTATTTTGCCCGATCCCGTTTGTGGCAATTGGTCGACGAGGTATATAGCACGGGGTTGTTTATAACCCGCCAGACGTTCCCGACTGAAAGCCAATAGATCGTCTTCATCGAATCTCTCAGGGGCGTGGGGCACGATGATGGCTGTTACTTGCTGCCCCCAGTCGGGATGCGGTAATCCGACAACACAGACCTGGCTCACACCAGGATATTCCCGTAGCACGCGTTCCAACTCAGCCGGGTATACATTCTCGCCGCCACTTACGATCAGATCGCTGCGCCGATCCAGCACCCAAAGATCGCCATCGTCGTCCAGATAGCCAATATCACCCGTATGCAGCCGGCCGTTGACGATTTTCTCCGAGGTCGCCGCCGGATCGTTATAGTAGCCGGCCATAACCATTGGGCCTTCGACGACGATCTCGCCCGGTATATTATGCGGTATGTCGTGCCCCTCATCGTCGAGGATCGAGATCGTTGCGAAGGCAAGCGGCTTACCGGCGCTGCCTGGCTTGCCAACGACGCGCTCAGGCTCCATTGTTGCTACCTGGGAGGTCGTCTCTGTCAAACCATATGTGACGGCTATCGGTAGTCCGGCCGCGGCCGACTCGACTAAAAGCTGAGGCGAGGCGGCTGCCCCGCCCAGCAGGATCAATCGCAAGGAGGGCGCTCCTGCCTGCGTCAGCCCCGCTTGCAACAGACGGCTAAGCATCGTCGGCACCAGCGATATTAGTGTGGCGGCTTCTGTCTGCAGGCTATTCATGACGGCCTCTACGCTGAAGCCGTTGTGCAGAACGACGGCCGTCCCATAGAGGCATGATCGGAACAGGATCGACAGACCGCCAACGTGGTAGAGGGGTAGGCACAACAGCCATCGATCGTCCGGATGCACACCCAGACGCATTGCAGAACCGGAGGCGCTCCAGTAATGATTCGCATAACGAATCATTACACCTTTCGGAAAGCCAGTTGTCCCCGATGTAAACACGATCGCTTGCCGAGACGCCAGGTCGCCGGTCGCTTTTGTCTTGAATTCGGTTGGATATCCGGCCAGGACTTTTTCCAGTTCGCTTGCTCGGTGGGGTAGAGTCAGTGTTGGGATATAGCCTCTCGTGGCCAGGCCGGCGGCCTCCTTCAAATCGGAAGCGCAGAGGACAACTGAACAATCGGAGCGCTCTATTTGCCAGGCCAGTTCTTGCGGGGTTAGGCGCGTATTGAGGGGGACGAGGATGGCCCCTATCCGCGCGAGGGCAAAAACACAGGCAACGGCCGCCAATGAATTAGGCGCCAACATACCAACATGATCGCCTGAGTCGACGTTTGTTTCGCGCATGAAATGGCACAGGCGTGACACCAGTCCGTCCAATTGGCTGAACGAATACGAACGGCCGTCGACGAGCAGCGCCGCTGTGTCGGGCGAGAGCGATGCTCTTTTGTTCAGCCAATCGGTCGTTAATCTGAACCGGTCCATGATGCGCTAATGCTTGCCCACCGCACAATGGATTAGGGCCGCCAGGGATACTTCTGGAAATCGGGCTTTCTTTTCTCTACGAAAGCTTCTTTGCCTTCACGACCTTCATCAGTCATGTAGTAGAGCATCGTGGCATCGCCGGCCAGCACCTGCAACCCGGTTTGCCCGTCGAGATCAGCGTTGAAACCGGCCTTCAGGAAGCGGATAGCAATGGGGCTTTTGGCCAGAATTTCCTGTGCCCAGATGATGCCCTCGGCCTCGAGTTGTTCGACCGGCACGATCTTGTTCACTAGGCCCATCTCCTTAGCCTCGTCCGCATTGTATTGCCGGCAGAGATACCAGATCTCCCGCGCCTTCTTTTGCCCGACGATCTCAGCCAGGTAATTGGAGCCGAAGCCGCCGTCGAAGCTGCCTACTTTTGGACCTGTCTGGCCGAAGATAGCGTTGTCGGCGGCGATGGTCAGATCGCTAATGACGTGCAGCACATGGCCGCCGCCGACTGCATAGCCGGCTACAAGGGCGATGACCGGCTTGGGCATAGTACGTATGATGCGCTGTAGCTCAAGCACGTTCAATCTGGCCACGCCGTCAGCGCCCACATAACCGGCATAGCCGCGTACGCGCTGGTCGCCGCCGGAGCAGAAGGCGTACTTGCCGTCCTTGGCCGGGCCATTACCTGTTAGCAGGATGACGCCAACCGTCTGGTCCATCCAGACATCGCGAAATGCGTCGATCATTTCATCGATGGTTAATGGCGTGAAGGCATTGCGTGATTCCGGGCGGTTGAATGCGATCCGCGCCATTCCGTCAGCCTTGTGATAGGTTATCTCTGAATACTCTTTTACGACTTGCCAGTCAGTCATGCTCTCTTACTCCTCGTTAAAATAGTGTCATTTGTTTATCGCGATGGATGTCGCCGGAGATTTGTCCTGTTAAAACCCTGCGGCGATGGTTGCCGCCACGTCACGCATATGTTGGTAATCGGCCGCGCTGTTCGTTTTCACTTCGATCACCATTGGCCCTGCCGAACCGTTCAGCGCCTCGCCTAGCGCGTCGACCAGGGTCGCTTCATCGTTGGCAGCCCGATAGGTCAAGCCGTACATCGCGGCTGCGTGTTCGAACTGTAATCCGTGCGGCATCAGGAAAAGATCGGTAAAGGGCGGGTCGTGTTTGACGATGGGTAACCGGTAGAAGATGCTGCCGCCATCGTTGTTCAGCACGACGAAAGTGATATTTCGGATGCCCAATAACTTCGCAGCCAGCAGCCCGTTCATGTCGTGGTAAAAGGTGATGTCGCCCAGGATAGCCACGACATGATGGTGTCGAGCCGACGCGGCTAATCCCAGAGCCGTCGATACGTTGCCATCGATCCCGCTGGCCCCACGATTGCCGTATAGGGTAATTTGCCTTGCATCGGGGCGATCAAAGGTGTCGACGTGCCGAACGGCCATGCTATTTCCTGCGAACAACGCGTAGCCATCGGGCAGCGCCGATAGCACTTGCCGGGTGGCCGAGCCGTCAAAGAAAGGCGTTTCTTTCACGGCCGCATCCATTCGCGTCCATCCGGTGCGCTCGACCGCAAGCCATCGTTCCAGCCATGTCGCATCCGGCCGCCAATCGCCATGTTCCAGTTCATCGGCCAGCGCTGTGCAGAACAGCGCCGGATCGGCCTGTATCATCTCGGTCGTGAGATGTAGATCGTCAGACCATTCGCCGTCCTCTCGAATATGGATGACTTTGATATCGTTTGGTGTGGACGTTGCTTTCTCCAGGAAGGCCGCCAGCGCGTTGGAGGTGGGCACAGCGCCGAATCGCAAGATCGCGTCAGGCCGGCCGATAGAATTGCCGGCTGCGCTCAACCATGAGTGATAACCTCCGAGCGCGTAATCAGACGCCCCTCCATGCCTTACATTCGATAGCGCGTCGGCCAGGATAGGATACCCACTGCGTTCCGCCAAGGCACGGACAGCCGCCGGAAAATTACCTGCCGGACATTCTGGGCCGCAAATGATGAGGCCTCGCGGATTGGCCCGGATGGTCGCGGCCACTAAACCAATCTGGTCTGAACTCGCTGCCATTCGCCCCCGGATGATCTGTGTGAAAGGCTGAGTGTCCCGGTTCGGCGCAGATGCCTGGCTTGAGGCCTTGTTCGTAACGGAAGATCCGCCCGGCTCTAACGGCTTTCGGAAAGGGAAGTTGAGATGCACTGGTCCCTTGACCTGGCCATCGGCGGCGGCGTATGCGCGAGCGGCCAACGTGCGTAAATGACGCAATACCACATCTGGCGCATCCTTTTGCGGGGTAGGGGCCTCGACCGACCATCGTACATGGTCACCATACATCTTGATTTGATCGATGGTCTGATTGGCCCCGCTGCCGCGCAGTTCGTCTGGACGATCGGCCGTTAGTACGAGCAGTGGCACATGGGCGTAATAAGCTTCAATGATGGCCGGGTGAAAATTAGCCGCGGCTGTGCCGGACGTGCATACAAGAGCTACCGGTCGTCGGGTGGCTTGGGCCAGCCCTAGAGCGAAAAATCCGGCGCTTCGTTCGTCGAGGTGCCGATAGATCTTTACGCCTTGCTGAGCAGCGAAGGCCAGGGTGAGCGGTGTCGAGCGGGAACCGGGGGCGATGCATACAGCTTTCAAGCCATTGGCCACCAATTCCTCGACAAAGATCGACATCCAGTGAGTATTCGGGTTTGATGTCAGATCCATTTCAGGCGATCTCCTCAACGCCCAGCGCGCCCAGCATAGGCCGGAACTTGAGAGCTGTTTCCGCCCACTCGGCGGCGGGTTCAGAATCACCAACAATACCAGCCCCGGCATAGAGCCAGGCCCGGGTGTGCTGCGTCACGGCCGAACGGATCGCCACTGCAAAGGCTCCATCGCCCTGTGCATCCAGCCATCCGATAGGGGCGGCATACCACCCGCGCGGAACCGGCTCATTCTTGCGTAGAAATGCCATCGCCTCATTTGTCGGAACGCCGCCCATCGCCGGCGTTGGATGTAATCGCCGTACCAGGGTCAAAAGATCGGCCTGATCGTTTGTGGCTCGCCCGCTAATCGGCGTCAGTAAATGTTGTATATTTCGTAACGATAAGACCACTGGCTCTCTAGCCATGTTCAGATTATCAACCAGACCATCCAGGCTTGTCAGAATAGCTTGCACCACAAGCTGATGCTCATGTCGATTTTTCGCGGAGTTTAACAACGCCTCTGCCAGCGCGGCATCTTCGCTTGCGTCACGGCCGCGAGCTATCGAGCCGGCCAGAGCCATTGTCGTCACTTGTTCACTATCCTTCCTGACAAGCAACTCCGGTGTGGCTCCAAAGAAGGCGTGATGAGGATACGGTTCAAATAGAAAGCGGAAGCAATCTTTATACCGTTCGTTAAGGTGAGCTAACGTGGCTGCCCCATCGATCGTTTCATCTGACTGCACTTCGCACACGCGAGAGAGAACGACTTTTTCCAATGGGCCGCGATGGATAGCCTCTGTAGCGCGATAAATAATTGCGGCCCATGACTCCGGAGACATAGGGTAGCGTATTTCGGGCCGGCTAATGAGCCTGGCGTGCCTGGTGGATATAGCTGTCATCTGTATCGTCAGCGCTTCCCGCATTCCCTCAAAGCTCTCTTCCAGATTTTCATCTTCCTCTATGAACGCGTTGATCGTTATATAATGGCGGCCGCCGGTACGAACGATCTGATAGTGAGGCAAGATGAATTGCGCGGGGCTGAACATAGACCAGGTATTGTCGGGGATGAAATCATCCTGGAAGGCGAACCCACCAAATAGCCGCGGTCGGGCGGGATGGTTGGCCAGTGCTCCGGAATGATCGTTTGTCATGCGGATGAGCGCTCCGTCGAATAGCATGCGTGCTTGCCGCGCGATCTCATCGAAGCGATAACCCGCCGGTGTCGCCGCGAGAGTTTCATCCAGAATAGGGGGGACGGTCAGTTCTGTGGCGCTACCGATTCCGATAATGGTTAACTCGTCGTCATCCGGGCCGGCCGGTTCAGACCAGAAAAAACGTTCCCGACCGTAGGCTCCATCCAGAAACTGTATAACATCCGGATTAGGGATGGCCGCGATGAGACTCAATAACCGGCGCGAGACGAGGCGTTCTGGCTTGGCCTCGTCCCAGTCAAGAGCCTGCTTTGTGCCGCTATGTGCTTCCGTTAATGGCAGCGTGGAGTCGCTATGCTTTGCTTTCATCATCGGCCGTCGACGCGTTCGCGTCATTTAGTGCGTTCCAGCCTTGACTCCATTGGGGTATCATAGCCGACGCTGCGTAGTAGCAGGGGAACCAACCCATTCATGATTCTCGCTGATTCAGGCTCACCTGTCGTGACCCATCGGATGACAAGACCATAGATCGCTCCCATCCAGGCGTGCGCCACAACCTCGGTGTCCGTTGCGGAGATATCACCCACTTCGATGGCTTCATCCAGATAGGACTGGATGAGGCGGGCAAATCTGTCGTTGACCTCTGAGCGTTTGTTCTCGAATATGGTCCCCAGACCGACGGCTTGAATAAGCAGGATCTTGGCCGGGCGTCGATAGCGACCAAATGTCTCCAGGACAGTCTCCAGAGCTACTTGTACCCGATTCATACCTCCGGGCTGATCCTCTATGGCGTCTTGTACGCGCCGCTCCAGTAAGTCGGCAAATTGGTCGACCAGCGCCAAAAACAAGCGCTCCTTGTTGGCAAAATGAAAATAGATCGCTCCCTTGGATGTATCTGATTCATCGACGATATCATCCAGTCGCGTGTCATGGTAGCCCTTTCGTGAAAAAGCCGAGAGGGCCGCATCGAGAATCCGTGCCTTTGTTGATTCGGGATCGCGAGCCGAAGTCGCCTTATCTTCATGACTCATAGTTGCTTTCTGATGACACCTTATCCAGCTTATTGATCCTTTCTCTTAATTTGAGCCCTGATCGTTTGTCTGATTAGATCGGTTCATTCATTCTAAACTGACCGGTCAGTCTATTAGCTTACAACAAAAAAAGCCGCTCGTCGATCTTGGACTGCGACTACATAGCGGCTGCCTATCTTGCACAGGGTCTTCAGCGTTTCATCCAGTGGTTAACATAGTTAGTAGGGTTCGGCGTTCAGCAATTGGCGAATTCGATCGAGCAGGATTTCCGGCTGATCGTCCTGGATGGCATGGCCACAATGCGAGACGAATTCGTAGCGACAATTTGGAATCCGCTCTGCCAATCGCCGGAAATCTTCCGGGGTGTTACCTACTTCTCCGTCGCCATTTAATAGTATCACCGGGCACTCGATCTGGTCGGCTGTCGCCAGGGAGATATTGCCGCCCGCCGCGTGGATCGCCTGCGCGGCTGATACCCAGCCTTCGACCATCGACGCCAATTGCTCTTCACCGTGTCGCTCGATGATTCTTTGCCGCCACGCCTCCCGCTCTGGCCCCCAGTTTGAGATTGGTAGCCAGCCTTTGACCGCCCCCAGCTCTTCGTCCGAGATGACGCCACACACGCCCCAGGAGCAAACGCCTCGTACCAGGTCAGGCCGCGCCGCTGCCAGTAGCAACGAAACCTCAGCGCCGTCGCTGAATCCCAACACTATCACAGGCCCACAGCCGATTTGATCCAGCAAGGTCGCCACGTCAGCGGCGTCACGTTGGTAAAAATCCGGCGGGAAATCCCGGTTCGGCGGCCGGCTGGCCCCGTAGCCTCTCAGGTCGGGCGCAATGATACGGTAATTGCCCTGGAACTCATCGATCAACAGTCCCATATCCGTTGTGGCGGTGCCTGTGAATCCGTGGATCAACAGGAGTACAGGCCCCTCACCTCCGTCCAGGTAGGATAGAGCGACACCATCTCCGATAGGTTGGGATTTCCGTTCCATCAGGGTACCCCTCGTTTACATGCGGAAGGTGCCATACCCGGCCGGCGGCAGGGGGGCATGGCCGGTCACGGCAAAAGCCAACCCTAGAGCGGTGCGTGTTTTCGCCGGATCCAGAATGCCGTCATCCCACAGGCGAGCTGTTGCGAAGTAGGGATCACTCTCGTGGCGGTACTGTTCCAGAATCGGCCGCTTGAAGTTGGCCTCGGCGATGATTCGTTCACTCTCGGTTGGATCATCCAGCTGGTGAAACACCTGTTTCTTGCCAACCATCCAGAGTGTGTCGGCCGCTGAGTCCCCGCTCATCACGCTGATCCGGCTGTTAGGCCACGAGAACAGGAAGCGTGGATCATAAGCCCGGCCACTCATGCCGTAATTGCCCGCCCCATGGCTGACACCGTGGAGCAACGTGATACGAGGGACATTAACGTTGCTGACGGCCATAACCATCTTCGCCCCGTGTTTGGCGATACCCTCGTTCTCATACTGCTTGCCGACCATAAATCCGGCGATATTCTGCATGAAGAGCAACGGTGTGCCCCGCTGGCCGCAAAGCTGGATGAAGTGGGTCGCTTTCAGCGCCGATTCACTAAATAGCAGCCCGTTATTAGCTACGATTCCGACCGGTATGCCCATGATATGAGCGAAGCCACACACGATTGTTGGCCCAAAACGTGCCTTAAACTCGCTCAATTGTGAACCATCGACCAGCCGGGCGATTACTTCGCGTACGTCGTATGTCTGGCGCGGATCGGCCGGGATGATGCCATATAGTTCGTCGGCCGGATATAGCGGCTCATCCGGTGCTTGGGTTGCCAGAGGAATGGTGTAAGGGTGCATCGCTTGCCCTGGTTGCAGATGGCTAACAATTTCGCGCACCTTGTCCAATGCCTCCGGCTCGCTCTCGGCCAGATGATCAGCCACGCCGCTGATCCGTGTGTGAACGTCGCCACCCCCCAATTCCTCGGCCGAGACCTCTTCTCCGGTAGCGGCCCGCACGAGGGGAGGGCCGGCCAGGAAAATCGTGCCGTTGCCCTTCACGATGACCGTTTCATCGGCCATCGCCGGGATATAAGCCCCACCCGCCGTGCACGAGCCTAGTACCGCGGCGATCTGAGTGATGCCTTTGGCCGACATCCGGGCGATATTGTAGAAGATGCGGCCGAAATGCTCTCGATCGGGGAAAACATCCGCTTGCAAATGGAGAAATGCGCCTCCGGAATCAACAAGGTAGATGGTCGTCAGGTGATTTTCTTCAGCAATCGTCTGGGCACGTATATGTTTCTTGACTGTTTCCGGGAAATACGTACCGCCTTTGACCGTCGGATCGTTAGCGATGATCATGCAATCGACGCCGGAAATACGACCGATTCCTGTTACGATTCCTGCCCCCGGCGCTTCGCCCTCGTACATATCCCATGCCGCCAGAGAAGAGAGCTCCAGGAACGGGCTGTCCGGATCGAGGAGCGCCTCGATCCGCTCCCGTGCCAAAAGTTTGCCGCGCTGGCGTTGCAGGTCGACCACTCGTGCCGGTCGCTCGGTCGCGACTTGTCGCTGTCGTTCGGCCAATCGCTCGGCCAACGCCTTGTTTACTGCATAATTCTCTTTGTAATCCGCGCTATTGGGGTTTACCTGGCTGCCGAGTTCCGCCATGAAATTATCCTCTATCGTCAGCGCACGTTGATTACGAGCTTGCCGATCACGTCCCCGTCTTTTAGACGTTTTAGTGCGGTCAAGCTTTCTTCCATCGGATAAACAGTGTCAATGATGGGGCTTAGCTTCCCGGCGAAGACCAACCCCATCACCGTTTCGAAATCGGCGCTACTGCCCATCGTACTGCCGATGATGGTTAGGTGCTTGCCGAAGATCAGGCGATTGTCCAACTCAAAGCGTGGCCCGCTAGAGTTACCGACGGTCAGCAAGCGGCCGCCTCGGCGCAGAGCGCGTAACGAATGGTTAAAAGTTGCCATGCCTACGTTATCGACTACGACGTCTACCCCGCGCCGTCCGGTCAGCTTGAACACCTCTCGGCTCCAGTCGACCTCGTGCCGGTTCAAGGTGATATCTGCACCCAGCTCAGCTGCCTTGGCCAGCTTTTCTGCTGATGAACCGACAACGAAGATGGGGCCTGCGCCAGCCAGCCGAGCGATCTGGATCGAGGCCGTATTCACACCGCCGCCCGCCCCGACGATTAGCACCGATTCTCCCGCTCGTAGCTGCCCTCTGGTGATGAGCGAGTGCCAGGCCGTGACGTAGACCAGCGATGTGGCAGCGGCCATCTCGTAAGAAATATGTTCCGGCAAGACCAGCAGATTGCGCTCCGGCACAATCAGATATTCGGTCAGGAAGCCGTCGATATGTTCGCCGATGATGGCGAAATCGTCGCACATATTATCGAAGCCGCGCCTGGCGTTGAGATCGTTTGGATTGTTGCAGATCGTTGGGTTGACGGCGACACGATCACCAACGCGGAAGCGACTGACGTTCTCGCCAATAGCGGCGACGATGCCTGATCCGTCACTGCCCATGATATGAGGCAGTTTAAGCTTTAGGCCTGGCCAGCCCTCCAGCATCCATAGATCGAGACGATTGAGCGCGGCCGCGTGTACAGCTAGCAGAACTTCTCCAGGGCCGGGCATTGGCTCCGGGAAATCCATTATTTTGACGTGTTCCAACCCGCCGTGTTGATCGAAGGCCAAAGCTTTCATATCAACCGTCCAGTGTTTCGTCTAGATTGTCTACGTAATAATCGAGAGCATCGGCATAGGACAGGATATCTTCATCTGCTGTCGTTTCCAGGAGAAGGGACAACAGGATGCTGACCGCCTGAGCAGCCTCGCCGTTACTATATTGAGCCAGGGCCAAAAAGACGCGCGTGCTGTTGCGTTCCGGGTATTCCTCAACCGCTTGTTCCAATATTGAGACGGCCTCTTCTGCATCGCCCAGAACCCGCAGCGAACTGCCGAGGCAGATGAGACATTCCTGCAGATCGTCGCCCTCAAGTCCGGCTGCGATGGCTTGCCGATAATAAGGGACGGCCATTTCCTCTTCACCCAATACGTCGTAAGAGCCGCCAACTTCAAAGAGGACGAGCGGATGATCGGGATACTTCTCCATGAGTTCCAGCAACAAGGCCTGAGACGCCTCGAGATCATCGTTTCGCCGTAAGCTTCGCGCCTCTTCAATAATGGCCATAAGATCGGGTTTATTATCTGGTTGGTCATCTATCATTGGATTTTCGTCCGTGGGTTTCCTAGTCGTTGATGCTCTGAATGATAGACTTCGTGCCTTGTTTGGGCAAGAGTTACTGTTTGTTTTGGATTCGATGGGTGGGTACACTCTGAACTGAAGATTTATAGAGATTGTGTTGGGGAGTGATTCCGGATAGCCCGGTGAGCGTTGGGTGAAGACTATCTGGCGCCCTGATTTTTGCACGATGAGGATTATAAAGGAACCTGTTCCCGGTATATTGGTGGTTGATCAAGAGTTGGTCGCATTGCGTTTGGATTCAACCGACCCCGTGCGCCTTGTATACCTCTCCTATGCCCTTGTGACCCGGGGGCCAGAACACCAGATATTACCCTCTGTTTTATTAGATGATTGGGGAATGGAGATCGGCCGCCTGGATCTCTACCGCTGGATCGAGGAGAATGGCCAGATGTTCCCTCGCGCTGAAGTATTTGGCACCGATCCCTTCGGCGTCAAGACGCAATATTTCTTGCGTGACCTGGAATTATCGGCCAAATATCCACTGTATGCCTTTGCTGAGAGAAACGCAGCGTCGGCTTCGGCCGCCCGCGTCAATGTAATACTGATCCCTGACGATCTGACCGACGAACCCCAACGTATCACCCGTCCCTCTGATATTAAACCGCCTCTTCGAAAGGCAGATGTTGAATGGTGGCGGGTGGGTTTGCGGCAGGATACACTCGACTTCCTTCGCCCTTCCTCTTAAATAGAGTATCGTTGTAGATAGAATCAATCATGTTCACAGGCTCCGTTCTTTTTCTCACCGCGTCGATATGATAGACAAACCAGTTGTATACCCGGCATCTATACGCTCCACCATCCAGGCCCGCTTCCCGAATGGCCAGGTTATTGAAGGTCTGCGAGGGACCGAGATCGAGCGCTTCGTCCTGGCGGCCGGCTTGCGCCAGGATAAACATATTGTGGCCGTACTGATGAACGGCCGGCTGCGTGAACTATCTTTCCCTCTACAAGAGGATGCCGATCTGGTGCCTGTCACCACCAGCGACAACGATGGATCGCGCATTTATCGGCGCTCATTAAGCTTTCTAATGATTGTGGCTGCAGCTGAAGTCCTCCCGGGGCAGCTGATCACGATTCATCATTCGATGCCTTTTGGGGGCTACTATTGCGAGCGGAATGATGGCCAGCGTCTTACGGATGAAGAGCTTGTGGCTCTTAGACAGCGAATGCGTGAGTTGGTCGAAGCCGATCTGCCTATTGGCAATGTCCGCTTGCCGCTTGACGAGGCCCTCACGTTGTTTCGCGAGCAGGGTGATTTTGAGAAAGCCGATCTTTTTGCCTATCGACGCAAGGGATATCTGACCCTGTACGAACTTAATGGCGTTCGCGACTACTTCCACGGGTTCATGGTTCCCCGAACCTCTTATCTGAATTTATTTGACTTGTGTCATTATAACAGCGGTTTCATCCTCCATTTCCCTCGCCGCAGCTGGCCCAATGTCTTGCAGCCTTTTGAAGACGAACCACGCCTGGCCGAGATCTTCCAGACCTACAAGGATTGGTTGACCATTATGGGGGTTGAAAATGTGACCGCGCTCAATAAAGCGATTGCCAACGGTCGCACCCGCGAGGTCATTCTGGTGGCTGAGGCGCTCCACGAGCGCCAGCTTGCCAGCATCGCTCGTGAGATAGCCAACCGGCAGCCTGCGATCAAGCTTGTAGCCGTTTCCGGCCCTACATCGGCTGGCAAGACGACGTTTGCCAAACGGCTGGCCTTGCAGGTGATGGCTCAGGGAATTTATCCCGTTATCATTAGCCTGGATGATTATTTCGTCAACCGTGAGGACACGCCGCGCGATGAGCAGGGCAATTTCGACTTCGAGACTATCGAGGCGGTGGATATCGATCTCTTTCAGAGCGACATGCGTCGCCTCATGGCCGGAGACGAAGTCGTCATGCCCAGCTTCAACTTCAAGACCGGCCGCCGCGAGGAAGGTGTCCCGCTCCGAATCGGTCAAGATCATATCATCCTGGTCGAAGGCATCCATGGCCTCAATCCTCGCCTGACTGCCCAGTTGCCGCCGTCGTCTGTTTATCGCATATTCATTTCGGCCTTCACGCAACTGAACCTGGACAAGCATAATCGCGTTCCCACGACTGATACGAGATTGCTTCGTCGCATCGTGCGCGACGCCTCCCATCGTGGCTATAGCGCGGCCCAGACGATCAGTCGCTGGGATAGCGTCCGTCGCGGTGAGAAGAATCATATTTTCCCGTTCCAGAATAGCGCCGACGTTTTCTTCAACTCGGCTCTTGTCTATGAGCTTTCTGCACTCAAGCTGCTGGCTGAACCGCTTCTGCTCCAGGTTGAGGCGGGCACGCCCGAACGACTGGAAGCCAACCGCCTAATGGCGTTCCTCCAATGGTTTGAGCCGTTGAAACAAGCGGACCTGTCGATCGTCGCCAATGATTCGATCCTCCGCGAGTTTATCGGCGAATCGGTGCTTGAAACATTTCACCCAAGCCACTGGTATGCAACCAGTCAGGGCCGATAACGTATACTCTCTTGAAGGAGTCATTATCGATATGCGGATAATTTTGTATTTAGGGAAAGGGGGAGTCGGCAAAACGACTGTTGCCGCTGCCACCGCACTCCGTAGCGCGCAATTAGGGTATAAGACGCTGGTTGCCAGCACCGACATCGCCCATAGCTTGGCGGATTCATTGGACGTGCCCTTGACGGCTATGCCTACTCAAGTAGCCGAAAATCTGTGGGCGCAAGAGATCAGCGTCGTCGCCGATGTTCACAACTATTGGGGAACCATCCAGTCTTTTGTATCCAATATGATCAGCGGCCCCGGCATATCCAACGTCGTAGCCGATGAACTCTCGGCGTTTCCCGGCATGGATGAGATCGTCAGCTTATTACATATTAATAAGCAGGCCAAAGAACGTGAATTTGAGCGGGTTATTATCGATGCCGCTCCTACGGGGGAGACGATCCGGTTGCTGACAATGCCTGATACCTTTCGCTGGTATGCCGGTCATCTCAACAAGCTGGAGTCGGCGATCCTCATGCGTGCTCTCAAGCCATTCGCGAGCAAACTTTTGCAGGGGCCTTCGGAAGTGATGGACGCCGTCAATAAGCTCGACGCAGCCACGGCCGAATTGCGGACCACCCTTAGCGATCCCGAAATCAGCAGCTATCGAGTTGTCCTGCAACCGGAGAAAATGGTGATGCGCGAGGCCGAGCGGGCCGTTAGCTATTTGGGCCTGTTCAACTATCCTGTTGATAGCGTCATCATCAATCGTATCTTGCCTGAATCGGCCGAGGACAGCGAATTCTATCGTAGTCGCCGGGCTATCCAGGCCAAATATATCGAGATGATCGAGAATAATTTTCGGCCGCTACCGATCTGGTATGCCCCTTATTATTCTCATGAGGTTGTTGGTCTGGCCGCTCTTGAGCAGCTGGCTCTGGATTGTTTTGGTGAGACCGATCCCGCCGGTATCTTTTATCGGGGTATCGTCCAGGAAGTTGTCGACGCCGGCGATGGCAGCTACATGTTGCGGTTGCCCATTCCCTTTATCAGTGCTGATGATGTGCGGTTGCGCAAGCGCGGCGATGAGCTGTTCATTACGATTGGCAACTTCAAG
>WBZO01001833.1_pt1 | contig 30856 bp, 29 predicted proteins | sample 5204261 | NCBI WGS metagenome assembly WBZO01 (sample SAMN12412400, study PRJNA552823) | activated sludge metagenome | isolation source: activated sludge from anammox sidestream of wastewater treatment plant... | place: USA: North Carolina | collected 2017-09
CAAGAACTCATCAAGGCAAGATGTACTGCGGGCGCACCCCAATGCAAACTTTAATTGACGCAAAGGAGGTATGGAACGATAAAATTACCGCATTGAATAACTGAATCTGATCCAACAGGCACATCGTCAAATCGGGTAACTGTCAGATCAGATCTCAACTACTACAATTTATTTACTCTCAATTTGATTAAATTTACTCAACGCAACAATAGCTGCTTTTCTGGCTGCAGCAGGTTCGCCAGCCTGAGATTCTTTTATGACGTCGTTCAGGTGTTTCAATCCTTCCTGAAGGTGCTCGTTTTCGGGATATGTCGATTTAACTTCAACGGCATATTTTCCTGCTTCCCGTGCCAGTTGTGTCATAGTCTTTACATCTTCAGCCTGAACCACAGCTTCCGTATGCTTGATTGCTTCTTGCAGATGAACATTCTCTACCTGCGCGTTGACTGAATTGAGCATAAATAGAGACAGAATGAAAGTGCTCGATAAGATTGATAATATTTTTTTCATAACCTTCCTCTTTTTGTTGAATAGGATTTTGATGCAGATTAGTTCCTGCCCGGCATAATTTCTGCGGGGGACTGTTCTGATGGATTGCGAAGATTGTGATTTTGCTGATTAGTTGAATTACTATCAGTTTCAGGTATCACTGTATCTTCTATACCTCTTCTGCCTTCATCCAAATCATTTCGCTGATCATATTTTCTGGTATCTTCCTTCTTTTCGTATTTCTCACTGTTTGCGCGATTGCTGTCTGAAGAAGAGTCGGCTGTTGCCGCAGTACTTCCTGTCAGGAAGAATCCGGACAACAAGGCGACTGGAACTAAAATAGAAAGTTTCACTGTTGAGATATGAGCTTTCATTTTGAATATCCTCGTATGTTTAAAAGACGCTACGATTAACCTTTCTTCGGTTGAATTAACGCCCCGGTTGCATCTACTTCACATTTTATTTCTGTATTACTGGAGGCAGAGTTGCAAATCTGCAAAAGCAGTTGTGGTAATAAAAGAGGCAACAGCTAATGTTGATGAAATATTCAGTTTTTCATGATTAACTCCTGTTGATTTGATAAGTTAAAAGAGTTCCATTTACTGCTTTTGTAATACCGGTGAGATTCCGGCTCACCTGTGCAGCCCCGGTACTTATTGTTGTTTCATAAGTACCGATCTGCTCTTTGAGTCGAATCATCATTTCTGCACGATGGTTCGATTATCGTTTCTCAAAACAGATTCATCTTTTTACCAAGTGGCTTCTTCCTTAGCAGCTATCGCAATCGTGAGCAAAAGCATTAACCTGTCTTTCAGCCTCTTCCCTTGCAATTTCATATTTGGTTTGGATTTTCCCCACCAGTTGCTCACGTTTGCCTGCAATGACATCCAGCTCATCATCAGTCATATCGCCCCATGTTTCTTTAAGCTTGCCTTTTAATTCCTTCCAGTTTCTTTCAACCGTATTCCAGCCCATCATTTCTCTTCTTTTATTGAACTTCAAACATCCCAGATCACTGGTTGAGCAGGTATGTTTCATATATTCTCCATATGCAAAATAATTTCTCGTCTACCGGGTTCATGACTCAAAATAATTAAGAATTGAACTTAAAAACCACAGTTGGATGCATCTGAGTGCTGCCTGATTTGAAAGATTGATAAACAAAGTAAATATTTATTTTCTTGTCCACTTATCCCCCTCTTTCCGGTACAGCTTTTTAACTGCACTCCATGCAACCTTATGAGCAGTTTCTTCCCGGGAATTCTCTTCGTTTCTATCTGCCGGGTCGGCATACTCTTTCCATGCATTGTTGAATGCAGCGCGGTAAATATCTTGCGCATGAGAAGGCAGAACATGAATAACGTTTTCGGGCAGATCTTCGTTCTTTTTGTAGGGCATAGAAAAATCTCCATTTAGCAAAAAGTAAGATCAGTTTTTTATGCAACCGGGATCCAGTAAATCAGACTTATGCAGATCTCAGTTAACTGAAGAAAAAATAAAAACGCGTAAGTTATTTGTTTATCTGACAAAAAACTTATTTAAGAAAATAGTGAACTGTTTTATTGAAATGCTGGAACTCGTGTATGCGCATTATTACGAGTGACCATTCCGGTAGAAGACAAGTTTTATGGTGAGTAATAGTCATGATCCATCCTCTGAAAAGTGATTATGTTGCGATCGAAAACTATTCTTATTTTTCTTATGAAGAGAGTGTACTAATATCTCTATCGTTCAATATTTTTATGTGCCGAATGTTTATGGAAATCATAACCATATGATATTAATAATAAAATAACGATAATTTAATTCGATGAAAAAATGATGGTGAGCCAAATGGTGGTAGGCTCAATTTTGGGGAATAGGCGAATGGAATGAAAAAGGAGGGGGTGTATTGGGTGCATTGAGATCCAAACGATCCCACATGGCAGGGTGGCTAAGACACAACGGTAAACCTGTCAGTCATTGTTTCTATATCGCGTTCAACTCCGTTCTCTTGGTGCAGCATTGAGCTGCCAGTTAGCGCTACGTCAGGGTGTACCGGGGAGGATCGCATCAATTTGAGCAGTTGGTTCCGCATAGCTGTTAATGGTTAGCTCACATTGTTTCAGTGCTGACGGATTGAGCGTCAGTTGCTGATAGTAATTTACCCATGAAGCGTATTTTTCTGGCATCGCCCATACGCGGTAATGCAGGCGCGACAGGATAACCGGGTCACTCAACAGTGTCAGACGGCAATCGCGGTTGAGTTTGTCAGGGGGCTCATTCAGTGCCTGTTCAACATGATGGTCGCGGGCAATTTCAAGCACTTTGCTCTTGCGGTGGCGCGCGGTGGCTGTTGCCGTTGCCAGCGCATTGAATGATGGATGAAATACAGCGTGCATGAAGCCATCGTTCAGCGTGCGGTTGCGATTCATCACCAGATAGTTGTCTGTATCCACCAACACCTTAGGTGGCGAATACTCTTCCGGAATCAGGAGCAACTTCCAGCGTTTGGCACGCAGGCCGACAGACGCACGACTGGAAAAGACCGATACGAACGGTGACAGGATCAGCGAGAAGACGATAGGCGCCAGCCAGAACAGGAAGCGCAAATCGAGCCACGCCATCCCTATTGCCCAAACCAGCCCCAGCAGCAGTTGAGAACCATGGCGCATAAAGGCTTCACGCCACGTGGTGGAGTCATCGTCGCGCTGTGGCGATTTCCACGTCACCTCCCAGCCAAGGAACGCACTGACCACGAATACCGTGTGGAACAGCATGCGTACCGGCGCCAGCAGTACTGAAAGAATCACTTCCAGCAGCAGGGAGATCGTGACGCGAATGAATCCACCGTATTCTTTCGTTCCTTTGCACCAGATAAGCAAAATACTCAGCAGCTTGGGCAGAAACAGCAGCACCATGGTCGAGGCCAACAGTGCGATCGCCAGTTCCGGCTGCCACTGCGGCCACACCGGAAACAGCTGGTGCGGTTGCAGGAAATATTGCGGTTCCGTGAATGCATGTACTACCTGCAGCGCGGTGGAAAGTGCAAGGAACATAAACCACAGCGGCGCGGAAAGATAGGACATCACGCCGGTCAGGAATACCGCACGATGTACCGGATGCAAGCCTTTCACCAGGAACAGGCGGAAGTTCATCAGGTTACCGTGACACCAGCGGCGGTCGCGCTTGAGCTCATCCAGCAGGTTCGGCGGTAGTTCTTCATAAGAGCCTGGCAGATCGTAAGCAATCCATACTCCCCACCCCGCACGGCGCATCAATGCCGCTTCCACGAAATCGTGAGAGAGAATGGAGCCTGCGAAAGTGCCTTCCCCCGGCAGAAGCGCCAGCGTACAGTGTTCAATGAACGGTTGCACACGGATGATGGCATTGTGGCCCCAGTAGTGTGATTCTCCCAATTGCCAGAAATGCAGGCCGGCAGTAAACAGCGGCCCGTAAACACGTGTTGCAAACTGCTGGCAGCGTGCGTAGAAGGTATCCATGCCTGAAGCTCTCGGCCACGACTGAATGATGCCGGCATTCGGGTTGGCCTTCATCAAGCGCACCAGACTGGTCAGACATTCTCCTGACATTACCGAATCCGCATCGAGCACCACCATGTAGCTGTACTGGCTGCCCCAGCGGCGGCAAAAATCGTCAATATTGCCGCTCTTGCGTTTTACGCGGCGGCCGCGACGACGATAGAATATCTGGCCTTTATCCTGTACCTCTGCAAGCAGTTCTATCCACGCTTTCTGTTCCGCGACGCAGATATCAGGGTCGTAGCTGTCGCTCAGAATATAGATATCAAAGTGTCGCTGCTGATTTGTCGCCTTCACTGATTCCCAGGTCGCGCGCAATCCGGCGAATACGCGATCCACATCCTCATTGCAGATAGGCATGATCAACGCCGTTCGGTGCTCGGGATTGATGGGCACATCTCCTGCCAGAGATGCAGAAATACTGTACTTGTCTTTACCGATCAGCAGTTGCAGAAAACCCATCAGCGCCGTCCAGAAACCGGCAGATATCCAGCAGAACAGAATAGCGAAGAGGATCAAAATGCCGCTTTGCAGTATATAAGGCAGCAGCTGCATAAACGATACCCATATATCCTGGCCAATCATATCGATCGGATTGATCAGCGCCCAACCCTGGTAAGGAAGGATGGTTTTCATATACCAGGTTGCAAGCGCAGTCTGCGAAAACGTCAGCAGTAGCAGAATGTAGCGGCGAATGGTGCCGACGGTGCACCATTTCTGTTCGTGAGCCTGCTCTTCCTTCGTCAATTGCGACACACAGCGCGGTGTGGTATTGCGCCCGCGCAAATGATCCCAGAATCGGCCAATCGGATTGGTACGCCACGGGTCCGGTGACATGGATGAGCGTGTCGCTTTGGGCATCGTTTCCAGTTGCGTACGCCCTTCGTCGTCTTCAGTCAGCTGCCTGTTGACCAGAGAATCAGGCCAGCTTTGTTCAAGTCGTGCTTTTACAGATCCCAGTGGCGAATCATCCTCACGTGCATAGTCATGATGTTCAGGATTCAGTGTCTCATGAAGGGCGCGGATATCCGTTGCTGGCAGTGTTGCTTTCTCTGCGGCAGTCAGCGGCCGCGTATCGATGTATTCAGTAGTCTTATTCATCAGCGGGTAACTGATAGCTCCAGGTTTCACTCAGTGTTTGATCACCATTGATCAGCGCAGCACGCATCTCGGTAATTTTTTTCACATCTTTTACCTCTATGCGCAGTGTCAGGCGCCAGCCTTTGATAGTCGGGTTGTAACGTACGCTGCTCTCGACGATCGTACCGTTGTCATCGATACTGGCCTGCGCTGCAACAGGCGTATCCTGCGGCAATTTCTTCATTTTCCTGCCAGTGAAATCGACGATGAAGGCAATCGTGCCGTCAGGCTGGCGAATGAGATTCGATTGTTTTACATCGCCCGTTGAGCGAAGCGTCTGCATGACATACGCGTTATCCGGTGCATGCAGTTTGTCTTCATCCTTGCTGAAGGTGAGGGTGTATTTGAAATTTATTTCTTTACCCGCCTCCGGCAGTTGATCCGGTGTCCAGAAAGCGACAATGTTGTCGTTGGTTTCGTCGTTGGTCGGAATTTCTATCAGTTCGACGCTGCCTTTGCCCCATTTCCCTTTCGGCGTGATCCATGCGCTCGGCCGCAAATCGTAACGATCATCCAGATCTTCAAAACGTGAGAATTGACGGCCACGCTGCAGCAGACCAAACCCCTGCGGGTTTTCTGTGGAAAAACTGCTGATGGCCAGATGCTTGGGGTTGTTCAGCGGACGCCAGAGCCACTCTCCGTTACCGGCGTGAATAGAAAGGCCGTTGGAATCATGTAACTCAGGACGGAAGTTCATCATCGGGGAAGGCTGATTGGAGCTAAACAGGAACATGCTCGTCAGTGGCGCAATGCCCAGCTTGCCGACCTGATCGCGCAGATAGATTTTCGACTGGACGTTAACGGTGATGTCGCGGTTCGGCATGATGACAAAGCGGTAAGCGCCCGTCGCGCGCGGAGAGTCCAGCAGCGCATAAATTATCAGGTGCCTGTCAGCGGGTTTAGGCCGTTCGATCCAGAATTCCCGGAACCGGGGAAACTCTTCGCCGGAAGGCAGTGCAGTATCGATAGCCAGGCCGCGTGCGGAAAGACCATAAACCTGGCCTGCGCCAATCAGGCGAAAATAGCTGGCGCCGAGCATACTGAGAATTTCGTCGTTTTTATTTTTGCTATTGATCGGATAGAGCACTTTGAAACCAGCAAAGCCAAGATCTTTCACCGTGTCTTTGTCATGCTGGACATTGCCAAAATTGAAATAATCAGGGCTGTATTTGATTTGATGTACCGATGTAGCGGTTACTTCATTGATTTTGACAGGTGTATCGAAGTACATGCCCTGGTGGTAAAACTCAAGCTTGAATGGAGTTTTCAGATTATTCCAGTAAGCTTTATCGTGATTGAATCGAATCTGTTGATAATCCGCATACTTCATATCGCGGAAAATGGAGGGCAAGTTGGTTTCTGGTGTTTCATAACTTTCGCGGGCTAGTAGTTGGGCCTGTTTTGCGACATCGTTGATACTAAAGGCCCAAGCCGACGAAGCGTATAAGACTAATAACGTTACTGCTACACCCAACCAACGCATTTTTATTATTTGTGGCTTATGTCTCATCAGTTTGTCTTTTGTGTACTTGATCGATCCAGTCCATTTATTTTGATGATAATCCAGGCAATCTGAACGGCTGCTGACTGATGCCATCTGCATTCGATTGTTCAGAAACCATTCGCATGGAACCCATCAAAATATATACACTGCCTGTAGTTCCGACAGGCCTTGCCTGAATCAGTTCTGGGAATCTGTGCAAAGCCTCAGGTTTTCCGGATGAAGACTGCGTTACCGCACCCCTGTCGGACAAATTATCCCCTGCACTCCAGAGCGCGGCATTAGGCAACAGCAAAAACACAAGGAGGTGACATGTCGGAAGTCATTGCGGTTGGTGACAAACCCACCCTTCTGAAAGCAATCGAGCTGGTTCTCGCGGAGCCTGCTGCTATCAGAAAAGAGGCTCTGCAACTCAAGGATAAATATGTAACCCGGTATGGGAGTGATCGTTCGGAAGACGAGATCAACGCTTACGCTGCCGACAAGATCATATCGAACTACTCTTACTATACTGCCTTTGTGGGCGGAACTACTGCTCTTACAGGGGCAATCCCCGGGTTGGGCACTGTTCTGGCTGCATTTGGCGGCGCAACAGCCAATGCGGCTCTTTCCATGAAGTATCAGATTGAAATGACAATGGCCATTGCAACGATTTACGGCCGTGACATTACCATCGAGGAGGAAAAACGCCTGTGTTTGATGGTTGCGGGGCTCGGTGCGATCAGTGAGATGACCAAAATTGGCGGGAAAGAGCCTGGCAAACAAGCATCAGTAAACATGATGCAACAATATTTCAAAGATGCGACGCTTCAAACGCTAAGAGAGATATTCAAGAAAGTTGGAATAACCTTCACGAAAAAAGCCGCAGAAAAAGCTATCCCGTTCGGCGTTGGTGTAATCATTGGTTTTTCTGCCAACAAAGGGTTGACCTGGTATGTCGGGACAAAGGCGAGGGATTTTTTCTCGGTTACCGACTCGATCGTCTGACTTCAAGCAACAGGCCGCACGGGTTATTTATTCAACTGACCTATCCGGAGAATCGAATGTCTAGCCCCGCTCGCACAGGTGTGCTGATTTACGCAAAGCAGCTGGATAAAGTTTCATCCTTCTACGAGCAAGTGCTGGGGGCGAGAGTGCTGCATGCGGACAGTGAACACAGGGTGCTGCAATCAGCCGATGTTCAGCTGATCATTCACGCAATTCCACCGCAGTTCGCCGGGCAGATCACTATTGCTGTACCACCCGTGCCGCGCGAGGAACAGGCCACCAAACCGTTCTTCACTGTTGAGAGCCTTGCCACAGCAGAGCGTATCGCCGAAGAATGTGGTGGCAAGGTATGGGGCCATTGTGGCCCGGGCCCGGTTTACGGGCGCGCAATGTTTGTGATCCGGAAGGTAATATCGTTCATCTGCGTGAGTGTACGGTATAGCAAAACAAAGTCTACCTGTAAAAAATGAACTGGGATGCTTTGACGTTAATTCATCCCAGCATACTGGTGTTTTAAGCACCTGAAAGAACCCCACCTGTTTTATTTCCCGAATATATTTCCCCACGTACAAAACCACGAGTAGATTCGTTTTGACCAGCCTGATAAAATAATAAGCATTCTCATTCTTGTTGTTTATCATGTTGGATAACAGCATTCCTACCGATTCATGTCTGGTGTCTGACACTACCGTGTCCACGGACATTGAGGCCCTGTATTGCAATCACCACGACTGGCTGCAGGTTTGGCTGCGTCGCAGACTGAGCAATGCTGTTGATGCATCCGATCTGGCACATGACACCTTCGTGCGCGTTCTGGTTTCGGGTCGCGTGCCTAATGCCGAGCAATCGCGCGCTTTCCTTACTCAGATCGCCAAGGGTCTGGTGGTGGATCTGTACCGTCGTCGTGCCGTCGAAGAGGCTTATCTGGCAGCGCTGGCGCAACTGCCCGAAAATCTTGCACCCTCGGCCGAAGAGCGTGTGCTGGCGCTGCAGGTGCTGTTATTGCTCGATACCGCGCTGGGCAGTCTTCCATCTCGGGTGCGTGAAGTGTTCCTGCTGTCGCGGCTCGATGGATTGACCTATTCCGATATTGCGCAGCGCCGGGGTATCTCCGTCGCGACAGTGCGCAAATACATGCTGCGCGCCGCGCAGGCTTGTCACGGTGTCTTGAATTCACCGACTGGCACTACTCCGTGACACACGTATGAACGACAGCGACACATCTTTATCACCCTGCGCAGCTCAGTCTGCGTCCGATGCAGCGCTTGCGGTCGACATCTTGCAGCAGGCACTGCAGTGGCAGGTCATCTTCTGGTCGGGGGAGGCTACCGATAGAGATCGTACGCGCTGGCAGAGCTGGCTGGCGGCTGACCCGGCACATGCCCGCGCCTGGGCGCAGGTGCAACGTACCGATGAGCAACTGCAGACGCTGACTTCACCTGTTGCCGAAGTGCTGCGCAGCGCTGATGCCAGGCGATGCAAGGCGCGCCGTACGGTGCTCGGTATGGCGGGGCTGCTGGCAGGCGCGGGTATCGTGGGTTATGGATTGCGGCAAACAGCGCAATGGCAGATGATGATGGCCGATGACCACACCGGTTATGGTGAGCGGCGTCATGTCGAACTTGCCGACGGCACGCGGGTGACGCTCGGCAGTGCCACTGCCATTGATGTGTGCTACAGCGGGCAGGCACGTCAACTGCTGTTGCGCACGGGTGAGATTTTTATCGTCACGGCGCCGGATAGTGCCGGCCGCCCGTTTCTGGTGCAAACCACCCAGGGCAGCGTGCAGGCGCTGGGTACACGCTTCAATGTGCGTGAATCGGGTGAGCAAATCCAGGTGGCAGTACAGGATGGCGCAGTCGCTATCCGTCCGGCCAGTTTAAACTCGGGCGATGCCGTACGGCTTGATGCCGGTCAGCAGACGTGTTTCGATCACACCAAAGTCGAAGCATCCGAGGCATTACAGATCAGTGCGACTGCCTGGACACGCGGTCTGCTGGTGGCCGAACGCATGCGGCTGGAAGATTTTCTGGCCGAGCTGGGCCGCTACCGCAGCGGTGTGTTGCGTTGTGACCCGGTTGTCAGGGATTTGATCGTCTCCGGTGTTTATTCACTGGATGATACCGACCAGAGTCTGCGCCTGCTTGCCCAGGCACTGCCGGTACAGGTGCAAACAGTTACGCGTTGGTGGACCACTATCGGACCCTATCCGATGAAATAAAACGATCGTCCAACCATCTCGCGAAAAAATTTCGCATCAACCATAGCACTTTTCTCATCTCGTTCGGGAAACAGGTAAGACCCTGGCAAACAGCCGGGATAACCTGCCACTGAAGGGAAAAATCTATGTCGATGAGAAACACCAATCTTCCTGTCAACCCGTGTGTCACGGGTATCGGTTGTTCGCGCCCGGTTTCAGCTCTATTGCGCCAGATTATGCTGCTGGCCTGCCTGTCTATGACAGCAGCGTTTGTACCGGTGCGGGCACAGAGCACGACAGTGCCTGTTCAGCCACAAGCAAGCCTCCGCTACGATATCCCGGCCGGCACGCTGGATCAGGTGTTGAACCATTTTGCGGCAGATGCCGGCATTACACTCTCCATTGATGGCGCACTGACTGCGGGTAAGCACAGTTCCGGCCTGTCAGGTAGCTATAGCGTGCCGGACGGGCTGAAAGCATTGCTGGCGGGAACCGGGCTGGAGGCGGTCGCCACCCCTGGTAGCGGTTACGTGATACGCCGGGTGACTGCTGCCACGATGACGACAAGCGGGACCGTGCTGCCAACGGTGACGGTAGCAGGCCACCGAGCCGCTATTGATGAGGCACCCCCGCTTTACAAGGGGGGGCAGGTAGGCAGTGGTGCACGTATGGGCGTGCTTGGTAATACTGCAGTGATGGATACACCGTTCAGCGTTACCAGTTACTCGGCGCAGATGATCGAGAATAACCAGGCACGTTCGGTGGCAGATATTGCAGCGATGGATCCATCGGTACGTATGAGCAGTGCTCGCTCCAACATCAACGAAGATCTCACGATGCGCGGTTTTGCAGTTTCCAGTGCAGATTTCGCGCTGAACGGGCTGTTTGGTCTGACACCCTACTGGCGGGCACCGTTGGAATCGATAGAACGGGTGGAAGTGATCAAGGGTCCATCTGCCGCACTGTTTGGTATGGCACCTGGCAGCAGTGTGGGTGGAGTCATCAATCTGGTGCCCAAGCGTGCTGGTGATACACCTTTGATGAGAATTACGGCCGGCATAACTTCAAATTCCCTGTTTGGTGGGCACGCCGATATCGGTGGTCGTTTCGGGCCGGACAACGTATTCGGTGCACGCCTGAATGTCATGCATCGCGGTGGCAACACGACGATCGATGGTCAGTCCACCTATCAGAGCCTGGGATCACTGGGGCTGGATTTTCGTCAGCGTTCACTGCGGGCTTCTCTCGATCTGTTGTGGCAGCAGGAACGCATCAATAACGTGGTACGCCAGTTCCAGTTGAGTCCCGGGTTGACAGCGGTTCCGCGGGTGCCGGACAACACCACGGCTTATCCCGGTTTCGGCTGGACCGATGGGCGTAATATCTCGTGGCTGTTCAAAGCGGAGTATGACATCAGCCAGGCTGTTACCGCATACGCGAGCTACGGCATGCGTAAACTTAACTGGGGCGCCATCGCTGCCAATCCGGTCCTTCTGAATACAGCGGGTGACTATTCCTACGCCGGAGGCTGGCAGCGTATGCCCGTCCGTACCCAGTCACTGGAAGCAGGCATGCGTGGCGTATTTGCTACCGGCCCTGTCAGCCATAGTACTGCACTCGGCTTTACCTGGCTTGATCAGTCGCAAGAGCTGGGCTTTTATACCGGCCTTCCTCCCGGTATTTCCAACTTGTATACCGGCCAATTGTTTTCGACCCCCTCCATTGAGGGTATCAATAATCCGACACGTCCCTACCTCGATACCCAGCTGACCAGTGTGGTGCTGGCCGATACGATGTCATTCCTGAATGAGAGGCTGTTAGCATCATTTGGCCTGCGTTACCAGAAGGTCGAGGGGCAAAGCTACAATTTTGCTACGGGTATGGCCAGTGGCCCGCGCTACGACAAGAGTGCAATAACGCCTGTCGTTGGTATCGTGTTCAAACTGCGCCCGTCACTGTCGCTGTATGCAAGCTATATCGAGGGATTATCGAAAGGCGATACTGCACCGATCAGTGCGGCGATTACTAATCCGGGAGAGATTCTGTCCCCGTATAAATCCAAGCAAAAGGAAATCGGTGTCAAGTTCGATCAGGGCAATTTCATGACCACGCTCAGCCTGTTCGAATTGACCCGGCCCAGCGCGGGTATATCCGGCACGACATTCGGCGTGTTTGGTGAACAGCGCAATCGCGGTGTGGAGGCAACCATTGCCGGCGAAGTTGTGCGCGGTGTACGCGTATTGGGTGGCGCCAGCTATATAGATGCAGTGTTGTCCAAATCGGTGTCGGCAATGCTGAAGGGCAATAAAGCCATTGGGGTCCCCGAGTGGCAGGCCAATCTGGGAGCAGAGTGGGATGTTGGCTTCCTGCCGGGGCTAACGCTGACAGGCAGGATGGTCTACACCGCCAAGACTTTCGTCGATGCGACCAACACCCTGAAAATTCCGGATTGGGTACGCTTCGATGCAGGCGTGCGCTACGCTGCGCGCATCGTCTCCAGGCCGGTTATGTTCCGCTTGAATGTCGAAAACCTGTTTGACAAGGATTACTTCGGTGCGGCCACGGCAGGTTATCTCTTCATCGGGACGCCGCGTACCATAAATTTCTCTGCTTCCATTGATCTGTAAGGAGATACTGATGTCGTTACAGTCCTGGGCCTGGATTCACAAATGGAGCAGCATTGTTTGCACCTTGTTCATGTTGCTGTTGTGTCTGACCGGCCTGCCATTGATTTTTCATGAAGAAATCGAGCATCTCAGTGGCGTGGTGGAGGCACTCCCCATGCCTAAAGGCACGCCAGATACCAGTATGGATCGTATCGCACAGGTGGCGCTCGAACGCCGTCCTGGCGAAGTCATCCGTTTCATGTTCTGGGATCAGGAAGAGCATCCGGATCTGACCTATGTATCGATGGCCAGTCGGATTGATGCTCCGCCAGAAGAGAATAATGCGGTGGTGATCGACTCCCGTACTGCCAAAGTGCTGGATGAACCCAAGACCAATGAAGGTTTCATGTATGTGATGTTCAGGCTACATGTAGACATGTTTGCCGATTTGCCAGGTACGCTGTTTCTGGGCTTCATGGGTCTGCTGATGGTGGTGGCCATCGTATCGGGCGTCGTGCTGTACTATCCATTCATGCGGCGGCTGAAGTTCGGCGCACTACGCATGCAGCGCAGTGCGCGGATCAAATGGCTGGATATACACAATCTTTTGGGTATCGTGACCGTGGTCTGGCTGACAGTGGTGGGGTTGACTGGCTCCATCAACACGCTGGACCGCATTATCCTGGGTTTGTGGCAGATGGACCAGATGGCTGAAATGACTGCGCCTTTTAAAGATCTGCCACCCGTCACACAGCCTGCGCATCTTGAAGCATCGTTGCGTGCTGCTCGCGCTGTGGCGCCGGACATGGAGGTACGACTGGTGGCTTTTCCGGGTACGATGTTTTCCAGCCCGCATCACTACACCTTCTTTCTGAAGGGTAATACACCAATCACATCGCGGCTGCTCAAGCCAGCGCTGGTTGATGCCAGCAACGGTGAACTGACCGATTCACGCGATATGCCCTGGTACGTGAAGACACTGTTTCTGTCGCAACCATTGCACTTTGGCGATTATGGCGGCCTGCCGCTGAAAATTCTGTGGGCAGTGCTCGACCTCATTGCCATCGTTGTGTTGATCAGCGGCCTGTATCTCTGGTTACGCAAACCCAAGACGACAACAGCATCGGCTTCCAACGTGGATGATGCTGTACTGCCTCTCGATGACGACCATACAGCACCGAATAACGCGATGGTCTATATCAATGAAAACAAGGATAGATGACATGACGAATCGACTGGAATCGCGCACGATGTATACGAAGCACCAACAATCGGTTCGAGAAGTGTTTCTCATACCAGCGCTATTAAGCGTGGCAGTCCTGATCGGCCTGGTTGCCGCCCTCATCGGTGACGGTATCTGGGACATGGTATCGTGGCTGACTATTCTGGCACCTGTTGTGGTGGTGATCCTGGCCTGGCGGCGCCGCGGTGAATCTTGAGCAGCGGCTTGCGGATGGCCACCAGGCATCGGTGGGACTAAACAAGACTACCTTACATCGGTGTCAATGAACCGTGAGTAGCTATTGTTTTGATCGTTGAGTGGGTATCTATCGTGATATATACTTTTATCAACCCCAACGTGACAGGAGATACCTTATGCAGACCGCCAAACTATTCGCGAACGGCCGCAGTCAGGCTGTGCGTCTGCCGGCCGAATTCCGTTTCGAGGGCAATGAAGTTTTTATCCGCCGCGATCCATTGACCGGCGATGTTATCCTCTCCAGCCGCGCGAGCTGGACCTCATGGGATGAATTCCTTGCCCAGCGTGATCTGACCGCCGTACCGGCCGACTTTCTGGCCGACCGTCATCAGCCACTCCAGCAAACGCGCGACTGGCTGCCGCCACAAGACGATACCGTCCAGACATGACTTTGTGTTACATGCGGGATACCAACATCGCCAGCTATCTGCTGCGCGGTGGCTACCCGCGTCTGGAGCAGCGTTTGCGGCGCGAAAGCGTCGATGCCGTTTGTATTTCCGCCATCACCCGAGCCGAATTGCGCTACGGTGTGGCTCGCTTGCTGCCTGCTGCCGCAAGGCTGGAGCGTGAAGTCGATCGTTTCCTGCTAGGCATCACCACACTGCCTTGGGATGCAGCTGCCACCGATGCCTACGGCCCGGTGCGCGCCACGCTTGAACGTGCAGGCACTCCCATCGGTGCACTTGATACACAAATTGCTGCCCATGCGCTGATCGCCAACCTGACCCTCATCACCCGTAACGTGGGTGAATTCCATCGCGTGGCTGGTTTGCGCGTGGAGGACTGGACCACCGACTGAGCGAAACACCACCGCGCCCTATACCTTCTTTATTCATTGCGAATGCCGTCAGGTGTGAAGCAATCCAGTAACAACACCGACAAGGTGAATTTCCTTCATTGTTACGGCAGTGCTGGATTGCCGCTCCGGTGAAGAATGGCCTTGTTCCAGTTTTCACAGATATGTCGTGCAGGGAATTTATCCTGAAAATCGGGGTAATGCGATCGAATCATTTCCAGCAATGACTGGAGAATAATCCGAGCGATATGGCTCGTACCTCGCCGCATCCTGTCGCGCTTGACCACCCTGATCGATAGATATATCGTAATACCATATTGAGATCGATGGAGGCTTGGCTATGACAGCGGTTACCGTTTCACCGAAGTACCAGATTGTAATCCCGAAGGAAATTCGCGAGTCAATGGGTATTGTGTCGGGGCAGAAAATCCAGGTTATGTCCTATCAGGGACGAATTGAATTGATTCCCCTCAAACCTATGAAGGAGATGAGAGGTTTTCTCAAGGGTATTGATACTACCGTTACCAGGGATGAAGATCGGGTATGAGGCATGAATGTAGTTGATTCTTCCGCCTGGTTGTCCTATTTCGCAGGCGACGCAAATGCACCGGTATTTGCAGGACCTGTTGAGCAAATCTCGCAGTTGCTGGTGCCAAGCATCACCATAACGGAAGTTTTCAAAAACGTGTTACGCCAACGTGGCGAGGAGGCCGCTTTGGTTGTGGTGGCTCACATGGAGCAAGGGCGAGTGGTGCCGCTGGATTCTGAGCTGGCAATGGACGCTGCAAAATTTGGCGTTCTGTATAAGTTGCCATTAGCGGACAGCATCATATTTGCCACTGCGCATAAATATGGTGCCACGCTTTGGACTCAGGATAATGACTTTGAAGGTTTGTTAAACGTCAAGTATGTACCGAAGAGCGGTATATAACGATTGGGGCCAGATCAGCAGGATGCGGTGAGGTACGAATCGCATCGTTCAAGAAATCCATTGAAGAATGGCCTTGTTCCAGTTTTCACAGATAGGTCGCGCAGGGTTTATCCTGAAAATCGGGGTAATGCGATCGAATCATTTCCGGCAATGGCTGGAGAATAATCACTGTTTCTCGCGCAATGACTGCATTCTGGCGATTATGGCGGGCTGCCGCTGAAAATCCTGTGGGCAGTGCTCGCCCTCATTGGTAGCGGTATCTGAGACATGGTATCGTAGTGGTGATTCTGGCCTGGTGGCGCCGTACCTGAATGCTTCAGAAGACTGATACAGTCAGTGATTGATCAGCTTGCCATCTACCCCCTAATGCCTTGTACAAAGCTACTGAGGCAAGCAGACGAGATAATTTGAGTTGTACTGCAATATCTTTTGCCGCGTATAAGGTGCGTTGTGCATCAAGAAAATCCAGAAGTGTTTCGGCCCCAGCGCGATAACGTGATTCAGCCAATATCAGTGCATGCTGAGCTTGGGTCAGTTCTTCGGTTTGTAAATTAGCTGCACAGCGGCCCAAGCCAGCAATGCTCCCTTGCACTATCGGCATTCTTGACGCTCTGCGCGTCGACGATCAAAATATCAATCCGCCCCAAGTCAGTTGGAAACCGCAGTTGGATACGGAACCGTCTCACTCATCCATTGCAGCCCGCTGCGCAATCCCGGCTATAGCAGGATGTGCGGGTAGGTAGTCGTCAGATTACCGCTTACTGAATGATACTGCTGGGAGTATCATTTTTTCCCCATGAGCAAGGCAGAAAAGCTTCTGGAGAAAATGCGCGCCAATCCCCGGGATTGCGTATGGAATCTTTGCAAGTCGTCGCGAAGCGCTACGGTATAGAAGTTCGCAAACCCGGCGGGAGTCACTTTGTGTTCATGCACCCGGATTCCGAGTTGGCAGTCACCGTTCCGTACATGCGTCCAATCAAACCGGTTTACATCACCCAGTTCCTTGTTCTGTTGGATGACATCGGAGCTGAATGAATGGCACAGAATATCGAGTATCCCTTCGAGCTTCGGCCTCTGGTTGAGGAGGAAGGTGGAGGCTGGTTGATTACGTTTCCGGATTTGCCGGGTTGTATGTCTGATGGCGAGTCGCCGGAGGAAGCGATCGCCAACGGTCGGGATGCCGTGACCGCTTGGATAGCGGCGGCTCGGGAGGCAGGTCGTGAGGTTCCGCGTCCCGGGGAACTGCCCAGCGGGAAGTTTATTGCCCGCATTCCATGCAGCCTTCACGCGAGACTGACGGCTAGAGCGAAGCAGGAGGGGGTCAGTATGAATTCCTTGGTATCGGCGTTTCTTGCTGAAAGTTTGGGTCGTAAAGAAAGTCGAGAAGGCGGAGAACGGTAACGCCCAACAAATCGTTGCCTAACCCGGCGGTCAACGCAGACGCTGCGCGGTAAAGCCGCACAGCGCCGCCTATCCCCTCATTCGAGCGAACACCGCTTCGCAGCTATACCCACTCAACAATCTTCGATACACTGCGGTATCTCAATTGTTTCGGGGTGTCGCGCAATTCACGGCCCGTTAGATACCACAATATGCGTCTTTGGTCACTTCACCCCAAATATCTCGATCCTCAAGGCCTTGTTGCCTTGTGGCGTGAATCACTGCTTGCAAAAGCAGTTCTTCGCGGAGAAACCCGTGGTTACACAAATCATCCGCAACTGGAACGATTCAAAGCGCACCCTCAGCCCCACTTCGCAATCAATTTCTATCTCGCAGCAATTCATGCAGAAGCCACGGAGCGTGGCTATACTTTTGACTCATCCAAAATCGGGACGGTTCGCCCAGTGGAACTCATATTAGTCAATAGCGGACAGCTTTCACATGAATGGAACCACTTGCAGCACAAACTGGCTACTCGCAGCCCAATCGTGCATGCCCGCTGGAGTGATCTTGCCTCACCGATTTGCCATCCACTGTTCCATTCGCAGCCAGGGCCCGTCGCTTCATGGGAGCGAGTGTAGGGTGGCGCCTAACTTTCGGCGTTAGGGCCCATGACCAAGCCTCTCGACCGTCTCATTGGCATGACACTCCTGAGCGCAGAGATCGCCTCGGAGTCCGCAGAGCTACGATTCTCTCGCTGCGACTTCTCCGCATATTCAACTTATAGTTCGTTCCCTGATTTTGGCAGCCTTGTGGGCCAAACCGTACAGTCGGTCGTTGGCTCCATGGATAGACTGGTCATTCGCTTTGCTTTCGGTGAGTTTTTTATTTCGCTGCATCCAGACGACTATCGTGGTCCAGAAGCTTTCTGTGCCAGGTTTGCTGACGGGGCCTGGGTCGTCGAATAGCATGGGCCCTAACAATTCATTCAAGCAGATATGCTACGCGCAGCCGTTTAACCCCAGCGTTGGGCATCTGAACGACCACTTTTGAAGCGACGATCTCTGCTGTACTTCCGTTTTGACAAAAAGACAGCAGCTCTCAATTTACCCAAGGTAGCAAGGCGGATAGCGCACCTGTATGCCGCTTCTTAAATGCAATCACAGATCGGGTTGTTGCAGCACCCATTCGTGCAGTGATACGTAGTCGGTTTTTCCGGTAGCGAGCAGCGGTAGCTTGTCGATGTACAGGATGCTCTTCGGTATTCCCAGTTCTCCCAGGCCATTCTGGTTGAAATAAGCAACGATTTCGCTGCGATCCGCCGGTTGGCGGGTTGTGATCAGAACGAGCTGTTCGCCTTTTCTGGCATCGGGAATCTGAATGACAGCATGGCTGTAGTCCGGCCACAGCTGATGGATCGATTCTTCTATGGCCGGCAGTGAAATCATTTCCCCGCCTATTTTGGCAAACCGCTTGGCGCGCCCTTTGATGAAAACGTAGCCTTCTTCGTTGATTTCAACAATGTCGCCGGTATCATGCCAGCCCTCAACAGGGGGTATGACCATCCCGGGGTTGGCTGCCAGATAGTAGCCCAGCATCACATTCGGGCCGGATACCAGTAGTTTGCCCCCTTGCGTGATTCCCGGGACAAGTTCCAGTTTGCTGGAAATGCCGGGTAGCAGGCGGCCGACTGATCCGGGATGGTTGTGCATGGGGGTGTTCAAACTGAGGATCGGAGCAGTTTCAGTTGTGCCATAACCTTCGAAGATGCGCACACCAAAATTCTCCGACCACAGTCTGCGTGTGCTTTCCCGCAATTTTTCGGCGCCGGCAAATGCGTAACGAACGCTGTAAAAATCGTAGGCGTTGGCATGGCGCGCATAACCGGCGAGGAAAGTATCAGTACCGAACAGCAAGGTTGCATTGGTGTCGTAGATCAGTTCGGGAATGACGCGGTAATGCAGAGGAGACGGGTACAGAAAGACCCGCATACCGGACAGTACCGGCAGCAGCATGCCGCCTGTCAATCCAAAGGAATGGAAGAGGGGCAGTGCATTGAATACCAGGTCAGTCGGGCCGAAATCGATCCGGGCGGATACCTGGAAACGATTGGCCTGCAGGTTGGTATGGCTGAGCACCACGCCTTTGGGTACGTCTTCCGATCCGGAAGTGAACAGGACGACTGCCGGTGCATCCGGATTACGCCGGGAATGGGTATAGCGATAACTGATTCCCGGCAGCAGGCTTGCTACCAGCCCTGCCAGTTTGTGCCACCAGTGCACCTGATGTTTCAGATCTTCCAGATAGATCAGTGTGATCTGCTGTGCTTTCAGACTGTCGGCCAGTCCGGTCAGTTTGGCGGCTTCGATGAATCTGCGTGCAGTGATGATGGTCCGGATCTGTGCTACCTGGCAGGCTGTCATGAGATTTCTGGGGCTGACCGAAAAATTCAGGAGGGCAGGTACACGTCCGAAAGCCTGCAAGGCAAAAAAACTGATCACGCTGCTCACCATGTTGGGCAGCATGATTCCCACGTTTTCCTGCGTGTGGGTATGGCGGCGCAGAACAATACCCAGGATGAAGCTGCGTGTGATCAGTTGAGAATAGTTCAATGGGTTGCGTTCGACATCTTCCGCGATGACGTGCTTTCTGCCGTGCGTGGCCGCAGCATCAAGCAGTGACTGAAACAGAGTTTGCCGCAGGACATTGCTCTGAAAAATCGTTGTGGTCATGATGTCGTACAGTTTCAGGCCGGCAGCGCGGCGACGGCGTTTGCCACGGATCGAATCCGGCAGATCGAAGCTTTCCGGCGGCATGACGGTTACGGTGATCCGCGGGAACCAGTGTATCCTCACCTTCCCTTTCAGTCTGGAGAAGAGCGTGTATTGCGGGCCTGAAAGGCTTACCGGCAAGAGTTTTGCCCCGGCTTTATCTGCAATCATGGCCGGGCCTTCGTAGATTTTCATGAGTGACCCGGTCAATGTCAGCCGGCCTTCAGGGAAAATCACCACCCTGTCACCGTTTCTGACGCGATCGATCATCAGTCGAGTGGACAGAGGATTGGTCGGGTCAAGCGCAATGGTATCCGCCAGAAACAGGAAGGGCCGCACCCACCATTTGCGGGCAATACTGGTGTTGATGGCGAAGCACAGGCGTTCGGGGAAGCATACGCTCAGCAGTGCGGCATCCAGGAACGACAGATGATTGGCGACGATCAGCACTCTTTCTCCTGCCTGCCGATAATGTTCCAATCCCTTGATTTTCAGGCGATAGAACGTATGAAATCCCCACTGCAGAATGGATCTGGCCAGTTCATACGGCAACAGTCCCGCGATATAAACCGCAACCAGGCCATTTAACAGAGCGAGAGTGAGAAAAACTTCGGAAACGGTGAAATCCAACGCCAGCATCACGCTGATACTCGCTGCGGAAACCACCATGAACAGGGCATTCATAATGTTGTTGGCGGCAATGGCGCGCGAACGGTGGGAAGGTTTCGTATAGTTTTGCACGATGGCATAGAGCGGCACGATGTAGAGGCCGCCGCAGATCGAGATGGCCAGCAGATCCAGCAAAATGCGCCAGTGGGCGAATGATTCCAGGAAATTCAGTACGCCGATGAGTGCCCCCCCGGCTGCAGGGTCGAGTGATGTACTGGCAAAATACAGATCGACGGTGAAGATCGTCATGCCCAGTACGCCTAAAGGAACATAAGTTGCAGCGACTTCACCCTTGAGCAGTTTGTCGCACAGTAGCGCACCGATACCGATTCCTACCGAGAAGAGCGTCAGGAACAGCGTAACCACCTGTTCATTTCCACCAATGATTTCTTTGGCGAAGGTGGGAAATTGTGACAAAAATGTAGCGCCAAACAGCCAGAACCACGATACCCCGAGAATGGCGCGAAACACCGTGGTGTTCTCACGTGCCTGCCGGATGATGGTGCGCGTTTCTTCAAGCACATGCCAGTTGACGATCGTATCTGCCGCCGCCGGGCGGACCGGAGGAATGAACAGACTGGACAGCCAGCCTGCCAGCGCTATCCCGATCGTTATGCCGGAGATGATCGCCCCTCCCTGCTCGGCCAGAATAAGCAACCCGCCTATGATCGTCCCCAGCAGAATGGCAATGAATGTTCCGGCACTGACCAGTGCATTGCCGCCGATCAGCTCATCTTCACGCAACTGGTCCGGCAGGATGCTGTATTTCAATGGCCCGAAGAAAGCGGACTGGGCGCCCATCAGAAACAGAATCACCATGAGCAGTATGACGCTATCCAGATAAAACCCCGCCGCCGCGCCTCCCATCAGAATGATTTCGACGAATTTGACGTGGCGGATCAGTCGTGCCTTATCCCATTTATCCGCCAGCTGGCCGGCAGTAGCGGAAAAGATGAAAAACGGCAGGATGAAAATACCGGCCGCCAGCGTGACCATGATCTGCGGGCTCAGGCCCGCGTTATCCATGGTGGTGTAGGTGATCAGAATGACCAGCGCATTCTTGAAAACATTGTCATTGAATGCACCCAGAAACTGGGTAATGAAAAAGGGTAAAAAGCGTCTGCTCGAAAGCAGCTTCCACTGACTTGAGTGCATAACGAACCTTCCCGGATAGCGATATTCTGATTATAGGGAACTCCTCCCGGAAACCCTAGCATCATGACAAAATTCTATCTGCTGTTGACAATAGCATTTCACAACAGGTACCATTGTTCCATCCTGTTAGACACAATATATTGTGTTATCGGGTGTCCAGCAGTGTTCAGCCATTTCCTTTCCAGCTACTTGATTTTCGACCATTTTTCGATCAGCAGTACCGTCGGATCGCACAGGAGAATTTGACCATGCAGCTTGCCACAGACCTTCCTTCCTCTTCCTCCGCCCACCAGAAAAATTTTCTGGAAGAGATGACCGATTTGCCGGCGACCCGGCAGAATTATTCCCAGTATAAGATCATCCGCCGCAATGGTGCCGTGGTGGCATTTGAACCGGGCAAGATTTCCATCGCGCTGACCAAGGCGTTCATTGCCGTAAGAGGCGGGCAGAGTGCTGCTTCTTCCAGCATGCGTGAGATTGTGGCGCAACTGACCGGAGAGGTCGTGCATGCTCTGACTCGCCGCCGGCCGGAGGGCGGTACGTTTCACATCGAGGATATTCAGGATCAGGTCGAGCTGGCGCTGATGCGTTCGGGTGACCATGACATTGCTCGTGCGTATGTGTTGTACCGTGAGGAGCGGGCGCGTGAACGGGCAAGGCAGCAATCAGCCCAGCCGGCTTCCGGTCAGGTGGCTGTGTTGCATGTCGTGGAAAACGGGCAAAAGATTCCGCTCGATCCGGCCCGGCTGATGGCCCGTATCGAATCAGCCTGCCAGAATCTGGGGAATACGGTCGATGCCGGGCTGATCGTCAAATCGATGCTCAAGGATCTGTACGATGGCGTGCCCGCCGAGGAAGTCAGAAAATCTGCCGTGCTGTCTGCCCGTGCGCTGATCGAGAAAGAGCCGGCTTACAGTTTTGTGACGGCACGGCTTTTGCTGGACAACATCCGTTATGAAGTCCTGGGCGAAGAAGTTGCCCATGAGGCCATACAATCGCGTTATGCCGAGTATTTTCCGGAGTTTGTCCGGAAAGGGATCGAGGCCGGGTTGCTGGATGAACGTTTGGGACAGTTTGACCTGGCACGGTTATCAGAAGCGCTGGCTGCTGATCGTGATCTGCAGTTTGGTTACCTTGGCCTGCAGACCTTGTATGACCGCTATTTCCTGCATGTTTCCGAACGGCGTATCGAACTGCCGCAAATATTCTTCATGCGTGTTGCCATGGGATTGGCGCTGAACGAAATCGATCGTGAGGCCCGCGCCATCGAGTTCTATCACCTGTTGTCAAAGTTCGATTTCATGAGCTCGACACCCACCCTGTTCAATTCCGGCACACGGCGTTCGCAATTGTCCTCATGCTATCTGAGCACTGTGCCAGACAGTCTCGATGGCATTTATGAAGCCATCAAGGAAAACGCGCTGCTATCGAAGTTTGCGGGCGGACTGGGCAACGACTGGACGCCGGTTCGGGCAATGGGTGCGCGCATCAAGGGAACCAATGGCAAGTCGCAAGGGGTGGTGCCTTTTCTCAAGGTGGTGTCGGATACGGCAGTGGCAGTCAATCAGGGCGGCAAGCGCAAAGGTGCAGTTTGTGCCTATCTGGAAACCTGGCATCTCGATATCGAGGAATTTCTGGAATTGCGTAAAAACACCGGGGATGACCGGAGGCGAACGCATGATATGAATACTGCCGTCTGGGTGCCGGATCTGTTCATGAAGCGTATGCAGGAAGATCAGGAATGGACGCTGTTTTCGCCTTCCGATACACCGGATCTGCACGACAAATTCGGCAGAGCGTTTGAAGAAGCCTATATCGCCTATGAAGAGCAGGCGGCACAAGGCAGGCTGACCCTGTTCAAGCGTATCCCGGCCCGGCAGTTATGGCGCAAGATGCTGACCATGTTGTTTGAAACCGGGCATCCGTGGATTACATTCAAGGATCCCTGCAATATCCGTTCACCGCAGAATCATGTCGGCGTCGTGCACAGCTCCAATTTGTGTACTGAGATCACGCTGAATACCAGCGAAAAGGAAATTGCCGTATGCAATCTGGGGTCGGTCAACCTGCTGGCCCATATCGTCGATGGCAAACTGGATCAGGCCAGGCTCAAACAGACGGTTACGACAGCGATGCGCATGCTGGACAATGTGATCGACATCAATTTCTACGCGGTGGCAAAAGCGCGCAATGCCAATTTCCGGCATCGCCCGGTCGGGCTGGGGATCATGGGTTTCCAGGATTGTCTGCATAAGCTGGGCATTTCCTATGCCTCCCCGGAAGCAGTCGAATTTGCCGACAGGTCGATGGAAGCAGTTGCATACCATACCTACTGGGCTTCCACTGAACTGGCTGAAGAGCGTGGCACCTATGCCACTTACCGGGGTAGTTTGTGGGATCGTGGCATTCTGCCGCAGGATACGCTGGAGTTGTTGCGTGAGGAGCGCGGCGGCCATGTGGAAATCGATACCTCATCCACGCAGGATTGGGATGCTCTGCGTGACCGGATCAGACAGTATGGCATGCGTAATTCCAATTGCCTGGCGATTGCACCGACTGCGACGATTTCCAACATCATCGGTGTTTCCGCCAGTATCGAACCCACTTATCAGAATCTGTATGTCAAATCCAATCTTTCCGGAGAGTTTACGGTCGTCAACCAGTGGCTGGTAAATGATCTGAAAAAGCAGGATTTGTGGGATGAAGTCATGATCGCCGATCTCAAGCATTACGATGGAGCGGTCAGCAAGATTGACCGGGTGCCGGAGAATTTGCGCAACCTGTATGCTACGGCGTTCGAGGTTGATCCTCGATGGCTGGTCGAAGCAGCCTCCAGAAGGCAGAAATGGATCGATCAGGCGCAATCGCTCAATCTTTACATGGCGGGTGCTTCCGGCAAGAAAATGGATGAGCTGTACCGGCTTGCCTGGTTGCGCGGACTCAAGACGACCTATTATCTGCGCGCGCTGGGGGCCACTACTGCCGAAAAATCGACGGTTCATACCGGCACACTGAATGCAGTTCCCGCGCAACACGAAGCGCATGCAGGTAATCTGGCTCACGCGGCCCCGCAGCAATGTGCGATCGACAATCCGGAATGTGAAGCATGCCAGTAAGTATCGAACAATCCACCACCAGAACCCAAGGAGCAACATCATGCTGACTTTTGAAGATGAAGTATTTCAGTCGGGCAATATCCTGGCAGGCACGAGCGCACAAGCAGGGATGGCCAACAAAATGATTGCTGAGCGGCAGGTGCCGGACGAGGAAATACCGGCAGAGGATCATCGTCGAGTATCCGTGGAAGACAAGCGCATCATCAACTGCAAAGCGGATGTCAATCAGCTGGTGCCGTTCAAGTACAAATGGGCGTGGGAAAAATACTTATCTGCCTGTGCCAATCACTGGATGCCGCAGGAAATCAACATGACGCGGGATATCGCTCTCTGGAAAGATCCCAACGGGTTGACCGAGGATGAACGCCGTATCGTCAAACGCAACCTCGGCTTTTTCGTCACGGCGGATTCACTGGCAGCCAACAATATCGTGCTGGGGACCTATCGACACATTACCAACCCCGAATGCCGCCAGTATTTGTTGCGACAGGCGTTCGAGGAAGCCATCCACACGCACGCCTATCAGTACATCGTCGAATCAATCGGCCTGGATGAAGGTGAAATTTTTAATGCCTATCATGAAATCGGGTCGATACGTGACAAAGATGAGTTCCTGATTCCTTTTATCGACACACTCACCGATCCTTCATTCCGGACAGGTACACTGGAAACCGATCAGCAATTGCTGAAAAGCCTGATCGTGTTTGCCTGCATCATGGAAGGGCTGTTTTTCTATGTCGGTTTTGTACAGATTCTGGCACTCGGCCGGCAGAACAAGATGACCGGGGCGGCCGAGCAATACCAGTACATCCTGCGTGATGAATCCATGCATTGCAACTTCGGCATCGATGTCATCAACCAGATAAAACTTGAGAACCCGCATCTGTGGACCCGGGAATTCCGCGAGGAAATCAGCGCCCTGATGCGCAAGGCAGTGGAACTGGAATACCGTTATGCGGAAGACACCATGCCGCGCGGCGTGCTCGGTTTGAACGCGCCGATGTTCAAGGAATATCTGCGTTTCATTATCAATCGTCGCAGCCATCAGATCGGCCTCGATCCATTGTTCCCCGAAGCGGGTAACCCTTTCCCGTGGATGTCGGAAATGATCGATCTGAAGAAAGAAAAGAATTTCTTTGAAACGCGTGTGATCGAGTATCAGACGGGAGGCGTATTGAGCTGGGATTGAAATGTTAATCCACCAGATATAACTGAACCAGGAGTTTATGGTAGGGATGCCGAGCTCATGTCAGATGGCTGATGATGAAGCTTTATGTTGAATGCCTGTGAAAAAACTCTTGGGGTAATGCCTTACCAGCCGTGCGAATGACATTCCATAATGCGGCGATGTGGGAATGTTCCTCCAGTGCTTCCAAGGCATGGGCTGCAGCTGCTGCCTGTGTCAGATAACGTTTAGTGAGGCCATAAGCTTGGATTAGTAACATCAAGTCTTGCAAACGTGGTGCCAGTATTCCTTCAAGTCGTGGTAATCCTAAAGCGATGATTAAGCCGGCGGGATCATAATCAACGAAAGCAAAAACTGGTAATTTCGTATCCTTGACCAGCGCATGAACAGCATCAGCTCGCGCGCCACCCTGGGTATCGCCACGATAAATCACAAGCGGATCGTGCGCGAACAAATTGTCCATCACCTCCGGACCTACCGTATGGATGTCATCAAAGGTTTGTAGGTTCTCGACGACCAGCAGGGCATCGTGGCCGATTTCGCTCTCGAGAACTGCGCTGAGATCCATCCCCAGATCGGCGCGATCCGGCAGGGACCAGCTACCACCAGCAACCCGCAGAACGCGCCCGGGCAATGCTTTCAACCTCAATCTGCCATCCCCGACAGTACGACTGGTGAGCTTCTCATCCCTGGCAAGCATCAGACTTTCAGCTCTACCCAAGCCCTTCCAGCTATCGGCTGTCGTCGTCGCCGGGTCAATACCCAGCTCCCCCTTGAGGATCCGCCCGATCTCCGCCTTATGTGCATCATTGAATACCAGGGAACTCCCCTGCCTGACGCCAAGGTTGTACTCAGCACAAAAGGCACTGATTGCTCGCCCGGAGGCGAAGCGGGTGTCCGGGGAATGAAAAATCCGCAGCAAGGTATTGATGAGCCGCTTATCCATCACGCCGGCTCCACATGCACATCACTGACCATGACATTGCCGGTAAATATTGGGTCGGGCGACTCCTCGGCGACCACAGCGATTCCGAGCTCCTTCTTCTTTCTTGGCCCGAGATCTTCAAGCACGCATTGCAGCCACACCGAAACGCTCATGCCGCCGAGGTCGTTGGGGTGGTCGAAATACCACTCCAAGGCGGATGCGCGGACATTCTGCGACTTGCAGGTGGCGATGAGATTCTCGATAGCCCGCTGGTAAGGCTTGATCTGAAGGATTACCGTCGGCGCCGGATCCTCCTCAATCAGCGTTCCGCGAGGTCGCTCAACCGGCAAGCGAAGGGTCGGCGGTGCAATATCACCCGCGAGATCGGCAAGAGCGTCTGTGTATTCCGGATCTCGCACCCAAGGATGGCTGCGTATTGATAGTCCCGATGCCTTCAGCAGCCAGGGCTGGGGATGAGCGATTTCGTCCCATTCCTGCAACTCATAGACAGGATGACGCTCAAGATACAGCCATAGGCTACGCACCCGCCGAGTCCGCTCCTCGATTTCGCGGTACTCAAACAGATACTGCTTCAGAATTTCCAGGATGTCGCTCAGATTCTGCCGGAATGAAGGCAGGCGATCCTGTAGCTGGGCACGGAACATGGCAGCGATGTTCGCAAACGCTCCCTGTGTCTGAATCCGCTCGCCCAGATCGGAAAGGGTGAAGAGTTCAATTGCCCGTACTACCTTTTCCGTGCGGCCAATGTAATAGGCATTCTGGCGTTTCTTCTCGGCCAGGGTGCTCACATTGCCGAAACGGTTTTCGACCAGTGTTCTGAGATGCGCCAGATCGGCTGCCAGGTTGTCGGATATCTCATAGATGGACTGACGGATCTCATCCTCAATCCGCTCGCGGTCTTCCATTTGCCCTTCATGAGCGACATCAAACAGCGCATTCGTCAGCTGCTCCAGCCGCTCGAACGCAACGCCAAGATCGGAGCCAATGCCGTACAGCCGTTCGATATTCAGGGCGGCGTCAAGAAAGCGGCGGAAGGTCGTGTGAAGGGTGTAGGCATCATCGCCGCGCGGGATCAGCACCTTGTGCTGTTGCAATAACTCAATCCCTCGGGCGTTCTCCTCGTCCTTAATCAACTCGCTGTTGTAATAGGCGTGGGAAACCAGATGCTGGTGAGTGGCCAGGCGGCCGATCAGGTGCTTTACACCATCCCGACTCAAAACAACCTCCCAGTCTCGCCCTCGGATTCTTGGTCTTGTGCCTCGCGAATGGCCTGCTCATTTTCGGCGAGGAAATCCACGACTTCGTAGAAGTAATCGATCTTGCCGGTGACTTCGAAGCGGTCGCCCTGGCGATCCGGGATGAGGTAGCCAGTCTTCACCATCTGCTGCAACAAACGATCCAGCAAGGTGCGCAAGTTGGCATCACTGGATGCGAACTCTTTCCCCAGCGCCGCGAAGCCCCGCAACATCTCACCCAGATGTGGGTTCTCGGAGATGTGTAGCAGCGTCTTGGGGAAATCGATCACATCGCCCGTACCAAGGGTTCGGTCGGCACGCTGTGCCTGCATGATCAGGTTAAGGAAACCCAGCACAGGCCGAAGCTCGTGTTTCACTTCCTTGAACAGGGATCTGATTTCCATTCGTTCGCTGGGCCCAACCGCTCTGTGGGCTGCGTAGTACGCCTCGCCATGGGAAGTCGCGGCCAGACGACGGCTGATCTGGGTCAGATAACCGTCCACCTGGCGGCGGGTTGATTCATCCTCCAGAAAGGAAAACAGATCGGGGTATGCCGTCCGGCAAATAAACGCCCCTTCCAGAAGTTTGATGACCGTCGCTTCAAACATTGGCCACCTCCGGCTGGAAGGTTGCAAGGCGACGCCCTTCCTGGATGGCGTACCGATTCTTCAGGAGGGCCAGGATTTCGGGCTCTGGGTCGGGGAAGGCGGAAACCAAGTGAATTTGATTGTCCGCCAACATATCCAGCAGAACTCTCACGTTGTCGAGATCAAGATCGCGCAGCTCGTCCAAGGCCCAGACCAGTTGCACAGGTTGGCCGGCGCGAATCTTGTTGATCAAGCCGACAAACACGACGCAGAGAATGAGATAGGAAAGGCCGTTGCTGGAAGCATCTCGCAGTTGCCCTTCATCTTTTACCGTCTTTTTCGGCTGCCCCGCTTCCTCGATATCGATTTCCAGACCAAGCAGGTCTTCCAGCTTCACATCCAGGGTATGGCGGCCCTGCAGCCAATCGCTGACCTGATCCACCGCATCAGCGAACGCGGGCCCTGGCAAATCGTTGCTGTCCTTGCCGGCCCACACGCTGTACTCCTCGTCCAGCTGCTTGATTTTGTCCCAACCATCCAAGCCATCGAATGAAGTGGTGATACGCACCGCCACACTGCTGATGAAGCGGAAACGCGTCGATGCCGCCATGTTCTCCTGCAAGTCCTTCGAGAAGATGCCGACCTTGCGCTTGAAGCCATCGAGCCAATCATGGAACTCGTGGATGCCCGAGGCGAAGTTACGGCACTGGCTCAAAAGCAACCTGCGGGTATTTTCGTGTTCGGCCTCGAACCACTCTTGCATGGGAGCAAGCCACAGGAATGGCGAAGCACCGTCCTGATCCGGCCCCAGCTCCAGACGCTTCTTGTCATAGAACTGATAGGGCGTGGTGCCCGGCGACTCAAAGAACACTCGCTTGATCGGTGCCAACGCCTCTCGTGCTCGTGCTTCCTCATTCTGGATATCCAGGAGCAGCCGATCCATATCTGCTTCCAAGGCATCTTGGTCTCGCAGCGGTTTGGCCAGCGGCCCGATGGGATCCGCCGGCCAACGGGTCAGCCTCTCTCGGCGCCTGACCACGGAACCATGCAGTTTCTCTACCTTCGCTTTTTCCTGATTGACTTGGCCTAGCGCCTTATCCAGCTCGCCATGCTTGGTCTCACGTGCCTTGCGGGCCTTGGACTCTTGCTCCAGCAGCTGCTGGACACTGGCTTCCGCAACTGCCAATTCAGCCTCTTTCTCTGAGCGGGTTTCCCACTCAGATTTCAGCCAACGCCGCCAATCGCCGACCTTGGCCTCATTGGAGCGGGCTTTCTGCAACTTCTCCTGCGCCTCGGATTTCTCCTTCTGTAGCTTCTCGAGCGAGGCGGTATCGACGCCCCGCGCCTTCAACGCCGAGTCCAACTCCTTATTCAGCGCACCGATGTCCTGATCGCAGGATGATTTTGCTGACGCAATGACCTGATCAATCTCACCGATCTCGGCTTGAACCTGAGATTCAATTGCCGCCAAGCGCTTTTTCAGCTCGCTTTCATGGTTCTGCTTGCGTGCGCTTCGGGTCGATTTGAGTGTGTTCAGCGCCAGCTTATTCTTCTCAACAGATTGTTGGACTTCTTGCAGTTGCTGTCGGGCACGAATGCCGGCCTGACGAATATCCTCTGCCAATGCTCGCTCCGCCGCCTCGAAGGCTGTCTGGCATGACCGTGCTGCGTTCGCGGCCTGGACATGAAGGCGTTGCTTGTCGTCAGAGGCAGTTTTCGCCTGGCGGACGCGTTCGAATTGGGCTTCCAGTTCTTTTTCCTTGGCCTTTGCATCTCGCTGATGCCGCTCGATGGCCCGATCGACTTCCTCGATTTTCTGCCGCAGCACCTCCTCGTCGGCTGCCCTCGGAACATCGAGCGCAGCCAGATCCAGGCCGACGCCATACAGAGAAAGGGCCTCCTCACTGACCAGCGTGGGCGTCAGATCGGTGCGTAACAACAACTCCTCGGGTACCACCCTTGCGATGTCCCTGGTCCAGTCTGGACGGTTTTCACGCAAGAAATGCAGCAGGGTGCCTGGCGCGGCGTCTCTTAGAACCTGTTTACGATCTTTTTGCTATCCCTGATAATGCATGGATGAAAAGAATCGAGTATGCCAGCGACATTAGTAGAGAGAAGTTTGCCGAGATAGAGCTGCTGTTGCGCAGCGTACGACGCAGC
>WBZO01001459.1_pt2 | contig 30827 bp, 31 predicted proteins | sample 5204261 | NCBI WGS metagenome assembly WBZO01 (sample SAMN12412400, study PRJNA552823) | activated sludge metagenome | isolation source: activated sludge from anammox sidestream of wastewater treatment plant... | place: USA: North Carolina | collected 2017-09
GCATTACTGTTTGGCGAAGTAATTCTGCAGAAGCTGCCGCTCAAAGCAATCCGCTATATTGCATGCACCATGTTTATATCTTTTGGCCTTTGGATATTAATAAGCTAGGCCTGTTTCCTTTGGCGAACCCAGAATTGATACATACCGGCAAATGTATGAGGGTGATTCTGCTCGTATACATGCCAGTCTTGCAGTGAGTTTTGTAATATATCACCAGGAAATTCTTTGCGGTAAAGTTCTTTGGTTTGCGGAGTAAAGTGTTCAAAACCCAACAGTTCAAGCTGCAAAGCTTCCAGAATTTCTGCTATCTGTGGAAGAGTGAAACGATGTTCCTGCACATGGAACATCAAATCCCGGCATTCCGAAAGTGAATAAAAATCCTGCATATGCATTAAAGTCTGCATATTTTGTATGGATATATTTTCTGCAATATCCTTACGGCATTGGCGTATTCCATCCGGGGTGGGCTGGTATTTCTCACGAGAAATATGGTTGCGAGCCTGAACAACCGATTGACGGGCTGTTTCACTATACAGCGCAATTTTCATAAAACCGGAGGGCCGTAACAGCTGAGTAAGAATGCGCCAGCCGGCAACCGGGTCCTGCATGTGGTGCAATACACCTGTACATTCAATAATATCAAAATCTCGCCCCAGCCTGGTCAGGGAAAGTATATCCGCCTGCAGGAAATTGATATTATCATAATTCATTGCTTGCAGTTTGCGTATGGCATAGGCAAGGCTGGCCCTGCTTAAATCAACTGCCAGCACCGAACTGTCTTTAAACCGGCTTGCAGCTTGCAGTGCCTGCCTGCCGGTGCCGCAGCCTGCAATTAATATTTGTGGCTTTTCCGGTAACCCCGTAAAAACTGAAGGCGGCACAAGCGGAAGAATGCGCCGAAGTTCCTGTGCTGCTGAAGTTGCAGAAGGTGTTTCCAGCTGCTCCCAGCGCGGGTAGGGATTGCTCTCATATTGTGCCTGCACCTGCTGCGACACTTCATTGGCAATTTCATCTAGTACGGGAATGCTTTCACGAATACGCAATTCTTCAAGCGGCTCATCAATCTGCGTTCTAAAGATAGGGATAAGCGACCTATCTTTGAACTTAGCTAAGGCTGTTGCATTGCTCAGCCGATAGAGAGGCGCATAACAGCTATAAAGCAGTATTTCCCAGCGAAGGGATTCCGGATCCCCATTTTCCACAATATGCTTTAAGGCATTCAGGCGGGCATGCTCTTCTTCGCTGATAAAGTACACATATTCATTTCGGAAGCATTGATAGGAAAGGGCCTGTAAAAAGGGCAGCCATCTGTCTTGTTCCACAGTGGCAATGTCGGAAAGAAGGAGATGGCGCCGCGCAGCAGTAAGAATTTGCTCCAGAGGGTAATTGGCAACGGCCTGATGCTCCAGCAGTGTTAGCAGAAGAGTTTGTGTGAGCGCCTGCAGCGACAATTCCTTTAAGCGGGAATCAAGGATGATAAAAGCGATGGCGATATTCGTAAGAATGGACGCTATCTGTGAAGGGCAGGAAAGGCGCTTTATCAAGTGGGGGATAATATTCACATCCGCTGAGGCAGCCGGCATTAACTTCATCGCCTCCCAATAGCTGAGCCAGTAATTGTCTTGTTCAGGTGCCAGCAATAAGGCCCGCTGAAGATAAGGGATGGCTTCTGCAGATTTCTGAGCGTCGGTGATTAACAATGTACCAATGCTGTAGCATGCATCCGCGTGATCAGGCTCGAGCTCAACTGTTTTCAGATAGCATTGCAGGGCTTCTTTAAACCGCCGCTGCTGCCGCAGGATGAGAGCGTAATTATAAAAGCCGCTGGCAAATTGAGGGTAAAGGCCCAGTAATGCACGGAAAGTATTTTCCGTATTGTCTTTTTCGCCCAGCGCATGCTGTGCAAGCCCTAGCATATTAAGAATTTCAGGTTGGCGTGATTGCTGCAGCAGATGTTCACAAATCAATTTGCATTGATCTGCCCGGCCTGCTGAGAGCATGGATCCCGCCATCTCCAAAGCGCGCAGATGTTCAGCGGAAATCGAAGAATGGTTAACTCCGGGTTGTGAGCCCCGCTTACGCTGCGCCTTTTCCTGGGCACGGCGGGCTGCCCGGTTCATTGCACCAGATCCCGGGCTTTATCCCAGTCCACCTGTTGTAGGTTATTAATTCCCTCCGATAATATATCGAGAATTTTTTCCTGCTCATCGCCGCGGCGCTTTGCCTCTGCATAAGGTATTTCGGGGTGGAAAACGACCATGGAATAGCGTGGAATAAATTTCTCTGGAAAGCGCTTCTCCAATTCAAAGCCGATTTGTTTTTTCAATTGGAAGCGGGGGTTGGCAACTGTATCACGCATTTCAATAAAGTTCTCCACGGCCATGTCTGCAATGGCATCTGAATTTGGCTTGCGTTCCGCCTCAAGCGCTTTGAAAATGGCGTTCCAGTCTGGTTCGCCTTTGGCTGCATCCAGCAAATTGCCTAACGCCAGGCAATCTTCAAATCCGCAATTCATTCCTTGTCCGTAAAAAGGAACAATCGCATGCGCTGCATCTCCCATTAACCCCACTTTGCCGCCAATATGCCAGGGTGAGCATTTCACGGTGCCGAGTGATCCTGTCGGATTGTTGAAAAAATCCTCAACAAAAGTGGGCATAACAGCCAAAGCATCACCAAAATGCTGCTTGAAGAATCGGGTAATGCTTTCCGGTGTATTGAGAGTGGCAAAGCTTTCCGCCCCCTCATAAGGGAAAAACAAGGTGCAGGTGAAACTGCCATCCAGATTAGGAAGCGCAATAAGCATAAAGCTGCCTCGCGGCCAAATATGCAGTGCTTCTTTCTCGATAAGAAATCCACCGTCTGCAGTTCCGGGAATCACTAGTTCCTTATAGCCATGAGTTTGAAAGCTTTGAGAGTAATTAAAATGGGGCAGTCGATCAAGCATGAGCCTGCGTAGAACGGATCCACCGCCATCCGTTCCAATAACAACTTCCGCTGGAATCTTTTTATCTCCAAAATGCACGGTTGAAGCCGCGATGTCATAACCAGTACATGGCATATCAAAAAACATTTCAACATTTTTATAACCTCCCGCCTTGGTTAGCAGAAGTTTGTTCAATTCCCCGCGTGAAACCGAGTTGATATATTCATGTGCTTTCTGGCTGTATGGTACAAAAGTGGTTTTTCCCTCAGTATCATGTAGCATCCGCCCGCGCATAGGAATGGCAAGTTTCAGCACTTCTTCCAGCAGGCCGACTTTCTCAAGCGCCTGCAGGCCTCGTGCAGTGACTGCAAGGTTGATAGATCGCCCTGCTTCTACTCTGCCTTTACGCATATCGCCCCGGCGTTCATAAAGCTTTACCTTAAAATCACGCTGAGCCAGATAGATTGCAGTTAGCGCGCCAACCAGGCCACCTCCAACCAGATGAATAGTTTGCTTGCTCATAAGGCGCTCCTGAAAATTTCAACGAACCGATGGGCATCTTCAAAAGAATTATACAGAGGTACTGGAGCAATGCGAATGCAGTCGGGCTCACGCCAGTCGCAGATAATTCCATTGGCGGTCAGTGCATCAAATACCCTACGGCCATCCTTTTTAACAACGATGGAAAGTTGGCAACCCCGCTGTTTTGTATCACGTGGGGTCATAACGCTGAAAGCATTAGAGCCAATAGCGTCCAGCTGGGATTCCAGATAACCGGTAAGTTTCAGGCTTTTTTCACGCAGGGCATCCATGCCAATTTTATCGAAAATCTCCAGCGAAGCTTTTACCGCAGCTAATGAAAGGATAGGCGGATTGGAAAGCTGCCAACCTTCTGCACCGGGGGTAACGCTAAAATCCGGCCCCATTTTAAAGCGAGTGGTTTTATCATGCCCCCACCAACCCGCGAAACGTGGCAAATCAGGACTATTTCCATGCCGCTCATGCACAAAACATCCGGCAATGCTGCCAGGCCCGGAGTTAAGATATTTGTAGCTGCACCAGGCAGCAAAATCGACATCCCACTCATGTAAATGGAGTGGTATATTGCCTGCTGCATGTGCAAGGTCGAAGCCAACGATACATCCTTTAGCATGCCCTGCTTCAGTAATGCGCTGCATATCAAACAGCTGGCCTGTATAATAATTTACGCCCCCGAAGAGAATCAGCGCCACGCTTTCATCGATAGCGGATTCTATATCTTCAATGTGCAGCGTGGTTTCACCAGAGCGAGGTCTGATTTCAATAAGAGAGGCTGACGGATCAAACCCGTGAAAGCGGATTTGAGAAAGCACAGCGTAGCGATCTGAAGGAAAGGCGCCAGCTTCAATAATAATCTTATGGCGTTTTGCCGTTGGCCTGTAAAAGCTCACCATCATCAGATGCAGGTTCAGGGTAAGAGTGTTCATGGCCACTACTTCAGAAGGCTTCGCGCCCACCAGCTTTGCCAGCATGGGAGTGAGGAATTCATGATAGGGCATCCATGGATTCTTAGCGTGAAAATGACCTTCAACACCCAGATTCTGCCAGTCGGTTAATTCCTGCTGCAATGCAGAAGCGGTAGCTTTCGGCTGCAAACCGAGAGAGTTGCCGCAAAGATAAATGCAATCCTGGCCGTCCTTGGTTTTGGGAATATGAAATTGGCTGCGCCAGGTTTTCAACGGATCATTAGCATCAAGTGATTGATAATTGCTCATTCTACATTCCTAACCATTCTTTTGCAGTGCCGCAGAAAATGCGCTGTTGCTCTTTAAGCGTTAATTCCGGATAAGCAGCTTTGCCAATCCAGGGGAACTCATTTTTTTCTATTATATATCCCGGATAAAGCCCCCTTTGGCCTATCGGGTCCATCTCACCTAGGGGATAGGGATAGTCCGAACCCATGGCTACGCGATCTACTCCCAGGGAATCAATCGCCATGCGCAGGGCAAAAGGATTATGCGTGAGTGTGTCTACGTAAACGCCGCAATCGCGCACAGTTTGCCATGGGGATTTTTGCGAAGCGCTGGTGAATAAATCCGGACGACAATAGGGGCCATGATCAAGGCGGCCAAGAAGGGCAGGAAACGCACCGCCACCATGGGCATAGAGCACGCGCAGTTTCGGTAGGCGTTCGTGTATGCCGCCAGATCGCATGGAGTCGAAAGCGAGTGCAGTTTCCATTCCCATGCCGATCAACCAGGGGCGCCAGTTCTTATTGGCATTCATGCGGGCCTTAAGCTTAATGTCACCCGGTGCCATGAATCCACCCCAGGGATGCATGAAAACAGCCATATTATTTGCTTCCAGCGCTTCAAAAATAGGGAAGAAACGAGGATCATCAAGGTCCAAACCATTTACATTGCTGTTGATCTCAACTCCGGGCAGGCCAAGCTTTTTAATCCGCTCAATTTCCCGGATAGCCTCAGCAGGATGAAGCATAGGTAAAGCGCCAATCGCCACAAACCTGTGTGGGAAATTACTCGCAATAGCTGCATTGTCATCATTAAGAATACGGCAGATTTCAGCGGCATCGGTTGCATTTTCAACATAGTCCGGAATCATCATCGGTGTAGGTGAAAGCACCTGCACGGTAACGCCATGCTTGTCGCACTCCACTATCCGCGTCGCTGCGTCATAGGCATTCGCTTCTATAACCCGTTGCACTTCACCTTTGCTGTTAACAAGTTCAGCGCAGCAGGGTTTAGTAGCATGTGCGCGCACACGTACGAAATCAGCATAATGCGTAAACTTTGCCAGTGCTTCGTAAGTATCTGGCGAAAGCGTGGTGTGCGTATGGATATCCCATTTTTCCATAGCGCCGGTCACTTTTGCATTACCGCTTTGCAGCTTGGGCAGGTGCGCGCTTCTGTGCTGTTCCAGAAACGGTTGAACAATGGCGGCAGATCTTCAACGATATTGCTGAGCGGCAGGTATTCCTCATGAATTTTTCCATGACAGGAATCGCAATACCAGAGAAATCCATCAAGCTCGCCTTGCGCACGTCGGCGTTCTATCACCAGGCCTACGGTATCCGCAAAGCGCTGCGGCGAATGGTGGATATGTGCGGGCAGAAGAAAAACATCTCCTTCCCGGATAGTGATATCTTTTGGGCGCCCATTTTCACGAATGCGCAGCACCATGTCCCCCTTAAGCTGGTAGAAAAATTCTTCACCGGGATCATCATGATAATCTTTGCGGGTATTCGGCCCGCCAATAACCATGATAATAAAATCTCCTGCCTCATAAACCTGTTGGTTACAAACAGGCGGTTTGAGTTTTTCTTTATGATCTTCAATCCATTCTTTTAGATTAAAAGGGGCGAGCATATTACTCCTTTACAGCTGCGATACACTTCAGCTCAATCGCGATAGGGGTTGGCAGGCAGTTGATTTCCAGCGTGGTACGGCAGGGTGGATTGACAGCGAAATATTCCGCCCAGAGTTTATTATAGACTGGAAAATCATCTTTCATGTTGGTCAGGTACACAGTGACATCCACGAGGTCGTCCCATGTTGCGCCTGCGGATTCAAGAATATCCTTCACATTAGCGAAGACGCTGTGGCATTGCTCCGCAATGTCATAGCTGATGATATTACGGTTAGAGTCCAGAGTTACGCCGGGAATCTCCTTGCTACCCTTTTTGCGCGGTCCAACGCCGGAAAGGAACAAAAGGTTGCCAACTTTACGCGCATGAGGGTAGTGGCCTACAGGCTCAGGCGCGGTATTGGAGGAATGGGCGGTGGATATTGTCATGCAGGCTCCGTAACGGTTTTTTCTTCAGTAAAAAATTCGAGGGCACGCCATTTGCCTTCGCGGCCAATTCCAGATTGCTTGATGCCCCCAAAAGGTGTGTCCAGATCGCGTAAATTCCAGCAGTTTACCCAGACAATACCGCTTTCAAGGCCGGAAGCCATTCGTGCAGCACGTTCTTTGCTCTCCGTCCATACAGAGGAAGCCAGGCCATAGCGCGTGCCATTGGCAATCGCCAGCGCCTGCGCTTCATCCTCGAAGGAAGTGATTGTGACGACAGGACCAAAAATTTCTTCCTGATTGGTACGGCAGGCAGCATCAAGCCCTTCGATAAGAGTGGGTTCAATAAAGTAGCCACCAGTGCAGCGGCCATCCATAATCCGGCGCTTTCCACCCGCGAGAATCTTCCCGCCTTCCTGTTGCGCCAGTTCGATGTAACCTAGCACTTTCTGTATGTGATCTGCAGAGACAGTGGCGCCGTGCCGCGTGTATTCCTCCTGCGGATCTCCGATTGCTATGCTGCTCATTCTTTCCAGCAGAGCCGCTTTGAATTTATCATAAATTGAGGCCTGCACTAATAGACGCGAGCCGCAAAGGCAGATTTGGCCCTGATTGGTAAATCCTGCAGCTAATGCACCGTCTACAGCTTTATTGAAATCAGCATCCTCAAAAACGATGGTTGGATTTTTGCCGCCTAGTTCGAGCGATACTTTCTTCAAATGCTTCGCTGCACCACTATAAATACGAATGCCGGTTTCTGTGCCCCCGGTAAACGAAATGGCCTTAATGCCTGGATGTTCTGTGAGAGCCGCACCGATTTTTGGCCCCTTGCCATGAAGAATATTTACCACGCCAGGGGGGAAGCCAGCCTCATTCAGCAGCGTTGAAAGCAGATAAGCCGTCAGAGGGGTAACCTCGCTGGGTTTGGCTATCACACAATTGCCGGCAGCAATCGCAGGTGCGAGCTTCCAAGTAAAAAGCAGCAGCGGAAGATTCCAGGGGGAAATCACTGAAACCACACCGATTGGCTGGCGCAACGTGTAGCTGTGGGATTTTTCCTTTTTGAATTGCTGGCCTGTTAGCTGTACGGCTCCATCAGCAAAGGCTCTTAGATTTGCTACACTGCGCGGAATGTCGATGCTGCGGCTTAAAGTAATCGGCTTGCCGTTATCCACAGTTTCCGCCTGTGCAAACTCTTCCAGTCGCATTTCAACTAAATCAGCTAATCTATTGAGCATGGCTGCACGCAAAGTCGCTGGTGTATCACGCCAGGAAGGAAAGGCAGCTTGAGCAGCCTTTACCGCAATGTCTAAATCCTGCGCATCAGAATCAGGCACCAGCCCGTGCACTTTGCCGGTTGCCGGATTAATGGTATCGAAATAGCTGCCGGAAACAGGTTCCCGCAATTCTCCATTAATAAAATTGAGCAGTTTGTTCACAAACACCCCGTTCTTCCACCGTCCACTGGCAGGTTAATGCCGTTAATATAGGCAGCAGCAGGGCTCGCCAGGAAGGCAATTGCAGCAGCCAGTTCCTCTGGTTTGGCAAAGCGCCCAGCCGGTATGGCGGCAATCTCTTCCTTACGGATTTCGTCCTCGGACTTGCCGAATTTTGCAGCTTTTCCCGAAATAATTTCGGCCATGCGATCAGTATCAGTTGCACCCGGCAATACATTATTCACTGTAATGCCGAAGCCTGCCACTTCACCCGCGAGCGTTTTAGCCCAGCTGGCAACAGCTCCACGAATGGTATTGGATACGCCAAGGCCCTTAATAGGCATTTTAACCGAGGTTGAAATAACATTAATAATACGGCCGTAGCCAGCCGTTTTCATTCCAGGCAGGACGGTCTGCATCAAAGCGTGATTGCACAGCAGATGTTGTGTAAAAGCTGCCAGAAACTGTTCTGCTGTAGCTGTATGGACAGGGCCCGCAGCAGGACCACCGGTATTGTTCAGCAGTATATGTGCCGGGCCATAGGCTTTAAGGTGGTTTTCTATCTTTGCAGCTAACCCTGCAGGATCGGAAAAATCAGCCGTGATGAACTGATGCTTTTGCCCCAGCGAGGCATCTAAACTAGCCTGGACTTTGCCCAATGTATCCGCATTGCGCGCCACCAGTGTAATGGTTGCCCCATGTGATGCCAGTTCCAGAGCGGCAGCTTTACCGATGCCCTTGCTGGCACCGCAGACAATGGCATGCTTGCCGGCGAGATTCATTTCCATGACTATCCTGTAGTGTAAATATAGTTCATTTTATGGCTGACTTCCGGCGGCAAGGCAGGAATAGATTTGGTCGGAATCAGATAGCTCGATAGCGCAAAAAGATCAGTAAAAATGCGATGGCTGCGCACAGTATTCATTAGATATTCATATCCCGACGAGCCGCCTGTGCCGGAGCTCATGCCAATCATGCGCTGTACCATCAATGCGTGGCGGAAGCGCCATCGCGCCAGCAACTCATCTACATCGACCAGCGCGGTCAGTAACTGATAAGGCGCCTGCAAAATCGGCTCGCTGCGATAAATTGTAATAAAGAGCGCTGCCTGCAATGCGGGGAGGGAGAGTCGCCATTGGCCGTTTTCAATGGCGACAGTATGTTTATTTTCATCAAAGATGCCGTCAAATTTATCGCGGCCACGTTCAATCGCTTCCAGCTCTTTTGCCAGAGATTCGCCGTGCAGGGTCGCCATGATGGCTTGAGTCCGATCATCAAACATGCGATGTACGGCATCCCGATATTCCTGCCAGAACTTATACTGCCCCAGCTGTACAAAAGGGGTGCGGCCAAGCCAGGCTTCAAGCTGCCGAAAAAGGCTTGGGCGCTCTTCCGAACTACGAATCTGCTCTTTGCTTTCGTTTTTTAAATTATCGTCAAACGCACCATGAAAAACGCACAGGCGTTTGCTTCGCTCAAGACCCAGGCGTGTTTCAATAAGCCGGAACTGCATGCTCTGAAAACCGGAAGCGGTGCCGAGATATTCCCTGAAATCCACAAAGGATTGCGGAGGCATGGTTTCCAATACATCAATCATACCTTCCATTTGCTTAAAGATAAGCACGATACGATTGAGGTAAGTAAGGATGGGCTGCATGTCGCTTTCCAGCATTTTCTCGCGGGAAAAGCGCATCTGAATATCATCCAGCTCAAACAGGATCTGCTTAAACCATAATTCATAAATTTGGTGGAATTGAATGAACAGCATCTCGTCATGGGCAGGAAATCCTGCTGCATTACTTTGCAGATGCTGTGCGTTCAGCAGTTTATCAAGCTGTAGTTGATTGCTGTATTGATCCCAAGGAAGGGCGGAGCTCATATATTATCCCTGCAATTATTTTGTCTGAGGATATATCGCGGGGCAGGCTCAAACGCAACTTTTGCGCATAATCAGTTCCCGATCTGCGTGGTTGCCCACATAATAAGTGTATTCGGCATGTATTTCAAAGCTATAGCGGCTATAAAAAGCTTGCGCTTTGAGGTTTTCTTCCCAAACACCAAGATAGATAGCAGGCGCAGCCTTTAGAGCATCAAGCGCGGATAGCATGAGCTTTTGCCCAATACCTTGACGGTGATGGCTGGCAAGCACGTAAAGTCGATGTAATTCCCTTTCTTCTGAAGTATGTGCAATCGGTAGTCCAATTTTTCCATATTTCGCATAACCGACAGGGGCGCCATGATCCAAAGCCAGTAGTATGCCATTACCTTCGTCTAGTGCTTTTGCAAAAAAAGCAGCGGAGCATGTGGTGACTAAATGCGTATTAAGATCCTGCGGGGTGTAGAGATGTCCAAATGTTTCAGTAAAGCATCTGCACGCCAGATCTGATATAACTCCAACATCTGCAAGGCTGGCAGTCACTAGTTGAATAGCCACAATAGCATATCCTTATTTTCTTTTTAGATTAGGTAGCCTATCAGAGAATCTATGAAAAATGAAAAACGTAAAAAGGGTCTTTTTATATGCTTCGCGCAGCAAACCGCTGCATGGGCAGGGCATCCTTACACATTCATCACGGCGGTGGTGCTTATTGCTCTGTGGGCAATGACCGGCCCTGTGTTTGGATATTCCGATACCTGGCAGTTGATTGTTAACACCAGCACAACAATCATTACCTTCTTAATGGTATTCCTGATTCAGAATACTCAGAATCGCGACAGCAAAGCGGTACAGTTGAAGTTAGATGAGCTTATTCGCGCAGTGGATGGGGCGCACACGGTATTGCTCGATTATGAAGAGCTGAGCGATGAAGAGTTGGAAAAAATTCACCAGAAATATGAAGCCATCGCTGCGATTGCGCGAAAGCGTCTGCGGAGTGGAAAAAGCGATACAAATATTCCGGAGATTATTCTGGAGCAGGATCTCGAATTAGATAAAAAAGATTAATGCTTTTTCATGCTTGTGCCTTAATTTTATAAAAAAAAGATCATTATAATCTTTTTATATTCTTTGTTAAATAACACCTCTCATCTGCATCAATTATTTGGCAGCAATTTGCATTTCAACATTTTCAACAATAGCTCTAAGCAGAATTAATAACGGAGGTTTTATGGCTACAATTAACGGAAGTTCCAAAAATGACTTACTGAACGGTACCCTGATGAATGACATCATCAATGGCAAATCCGGTAAGGATACGCTCTACGGCAGTGATGGTAATGATACCATGGATGGCGGCAGCGAAAACGATCTGCTTTATGGCGGTATTGGCAACGATAACATGTCCGGTGGTAGCGGTAATAGCGATGATAAACTCTATGGTGAAGCCGGAAATGACTGGCTTGACGGTGACAGCGGTAATGATACGCTCGATGGTGGAAGCGGCGTGGATACCCTCAATGGTGGCAGCGGCAATGATCTGCTGGCCGGAGATGATGGTATTATGGTGTTTGCCAGCGCTAATCTGGTTGTAAACGGCAGCTTTGAAGCTGATGATGTGGCCTCAGGAAGTTGGGGCGTATTTGGAGGTGGTTTGACTGGCTGGCAAACAAGCCTGGGCGCCGGACCGGAAATTCAGGATTCTATATACGGCACCGCGGATGGCCCACAATATCTGGAACTGGACAGTTACAATAACAGTAATATTTCTCAGGATGTTGCAACCGGTGGAACCGGAGAATTCCTGTTGGAGTTTCAATATACTCCGCGTCCCGGTGTGGATTCGGCAAGCAACCCTATCGAAGTATGGTGGAACGGCACCTTGCTTGATACCCTCACTGGAGATTCATTCGGCTGGGCAACGCATAGCTACGTGGTAACTGGTGCAGGCGCTACGACCGAGCTTGAATTCCGCGCAGCGGGCACCGAAGACAGTTTGGGTGGCTTGCTTGATGCGGTAAGCGTCCGTGCTATCGAGTCGTCGGCTGATGTTCTGAATGGCGGCAGCGGTAACGATACTATTAATGGTGGTGCTGGTAATGACTCACTCACGGGTGATAGCGGCAATGACCTTATGAATGGCGGCGACGGTAACGATACGCTCGCAGGTGATAGCGGAGCCGATACGCTCAACGGCGGTGCTGGCAATGACAGCATGACCGGCCACAGCGGTGCTGACACTCTCAATGGTAACGACGGTGAGGATGTATTGCTCGGTAGCAGTGGCGACGATGCATTGAATGGCGGTGCCGGCGATGATGATCTCACTGGCGGAGCTAATGTCGATACGCTTACCGGCGGTGCTGGCAGCGATGTATTCCATTATACGGGTCTGGGCGATTCTGAAGTGGGAGCGACTGACTTAATCACCGATTGGGAAACTGGCATTGATCATATTGATCTTGCCGGTCTGGGTTTCACGGGTATTGCAGCCGGAGCAGCCAGTGGCAGCGTATTAGGATTCACGTTTGATGGTACTAATACAGTGATTACGGATGCTAATTCGGATTTCTCCATTGCACTCGCCGGCAATCACACCCTTAGCGATGCGGATTTCTACTTCGCTTAAGATATATATATATATATATGAAAAACGGGCTCAGACTAAGCGTCTGGGCCCGTTTTTGTATCCAACAGATATTTTATCTCTTGGGGACTTTACTGGAGCCATGCCCGAAGGTCCTTCCATTGTGATTTTAAAAGAAGAAGCAGCGCTATTTAAAGGTAAGGCGGTGCGGGCTGTTTCAGGAAATTCCAAAGTCGACAAAGAGCGCGCGCAAGGACAGGTGGTGCGCGATTTAAAAAGTTGGGGCAAGCATTTCCTGATCTGCTTCGAAGGCTTCACCATTAAGATTCATTTTCTGCTTTTCGGTTCCTACCGCATTAATGAAGAGCGGGAAATGCAACCGCGCCTCAGCCTGAAATTTAAAAACGGGGTTATGAATTTTTATGCTTGCTCTGTTAAAATTCTTGAGGGCGATCTGGATAAAATCTACGATTGGTCTGCAGATGTAATGTCCGATAGCTGGAATGCGAAAGCCGCAAAAACAAAGCTTGTAAATTCTAATAATATCCTGGTTTGTGATGCGCTTTTAGATCAGAATATTTTTGCTGGATCCGGCAACATCATAAAGAATGAAGTGTTGTTTCGTATTAAGGTGCATCCTGAGTCAAAAGTGGGTGCATTGCCGACACGCAAGCTGAATGAAATGATTAGGGAAGTCCGCAATTACAGCTTTGATTTTCTAAAATGGAAAAAGGCGTATGTATTAAGAAAGCACTGGCTTGCACACACAAAAACCGTCTGTGTGCGTTGCAATATTCCTTTAATAAAAAAGTATTTAGGAAAGACCAATAGGCGAACTTTTTTCTGCGAAAATTGCCAGGTGTATTACCGCTAAGGACCAAAACGTTATCGAATTTTTATAACGGATGCTGTCTTTACTCGATGATTCTTAAACATCAGCAACAGGTAATCATCATGAAAAAATTCTATATTCTCAGCACTCTTCTTGCTTCAGTGTCTCTTACTGCTCCTGCATTTGCAGCAGAGACTGATGCAATCGAAACAACCAACAATACCGGGATCTACGCGGGTGTTTACGGCGGTTATGACTGGACAGATCTGGATGGCGCAGGCGCGAGTGCCGATTTGGATGGCTGGGATGGTGGTGTTTTTGCAGGTTATAAGCTTGATGCCTTAATGAAGCGAATGAATGGTCTGGGTATTGGAATGAATGGTGCGATTGAAGGATTCTATGGCGTATCAAATTCCGATGACACTATCGCTGGTGTTGACATCGAGAAAGATGATGAATGGGGCATTTCCTTCCGTCCAGGATTCTCATTGCTGGATACCATTGGTGGTGCGGTCGGTCTTAATCCCTATGCCATTCTTGGTTATCGCAACACAGATTTTGAAAGCAGCGGAGCTGGCGTATCTGGCTCTGAAAGCTATAACGGCTTCGAACTGGGTATTGGCAGTGAAGTGATCGCATATGGCGATTTGGGCCTGCGTGTGGATTACTCCCATACCTGGTATGCCAGCGAAAATGGCATTGACCCGGATTCAGACGATCTGCGGGTCGGCGTGAGTTATCATTTTTAATGCATAATGCGGAGAGTTTATGAATCAGATTATTTATTTGGTTGGTTTGGTAGTCATTGTACTGGCGATATTGTCATTTCTTGGAATTCGGTAAGGGTAATCATATGGCTACGGCATCACAAACAACTTCGGCAAACGGCGGTATCTCCTACATTGAATGGGGCTCGATTATGGCAGGCACTGTAATTGCCTGCGCAATATCGCTGATATTACTGCAATTTGGGCAGACAATTGGTTTAGCTGTCCCGGAAACTTATGACGATAGCTACACTGCGGGGAAAATTCTAACCATAGGTTTATGGCTGCTTTGGGTGCAGCTGATGGCCTCCATGGCTGGCGGTTACCTTGCAGGACGCATGCGCGGAACCTGGAACAACGCCAATGCCTCTGAAAGCGAAATTCGTGATGGAATTCATGGTTTGCTGGTATGGGGCGCAAGCAGCTTAGCTGCAGTCGTTGCTGCTGCAGTGGCGGGTGTACTGACCGCTGTGGCAATTCATCAAGGCGTAGATGTTGCGCAGAGTGCGCAAGCGGAAGCCGCAAGGGTTTCTGATGCTTTAATGCGTAAATATGGAGTGATTTTTGGATTCAGTTCGGTGGCCAGCTCGATTGTCTCGGCAGTGGCAGCGTATTGGATGGGCACAGTAGGCGGCGACCACCGCGACGGTAATCTGGATTTAAGCCAATTCTCTTTCCGGACGGGTAAGAAGGCCGGTAAGCGGAAATAATATTGCTCTTCCGTAAATGGTGGAGGCAAGGGGAGTCGAACCCCTGACCTCTTGCATGCCATGCAAGCGCTCTACCAACTGAGCTATGCCCCCACAGGTTCGGAAGGGGTTTATAACCATTCCCTTACGGCTTACGCAAGTGAAAATCAGCGACTGCCTCACGGATAGCGCCAGTTAGTGTGGAAAGCTCCGCTGCCGTAATCACAAATGGCGGGGCCAGATAAATGATGTCTTCAATCGGGCGAATCCACACGCCCATCTCCACGAAGCGCTGGCGCAGGAAACGGTGGTCAAGATTCTCTATCTGTACCACGCCGATGGCCCCCTTGACCCGCACATCAACCACACCGGGCAGCCCCTCGCATGCGGCGAGCTCATGCCGCAATTGCGTCTCTATCGCTTCCACCTGCTGCAGGCGTGGCTCCTGCTCAAATAAATCCAGCGAAGCATGCGCGGCGGAACAGGCCAGCGGGTTTGCCATATAGGTAGGGCCGTGCATAAAGGCAGTATCGATGCCATCCCCCAGGAAAGCCTCGAAAATTTCCTCGCGGGCGAGGGTGGCGGCAAGCGTCATCGTGCCGCCGGTGAGTGCCTTGCCTAAAGTCATGATGTCGGGAGTAATACCAGCTTCGTCGCAAGCGAACATATAGCCCGTGCGGCCAAAACCGGTGGCGATTTCATCGGCAATAAAAAGCACCTCGTGATTCGCGCAGATGCGGCGGATTTCAGCCAAAACATCCGGCGCGTGGAACTTCATGCCGCCCGCGCCCTGCACCAGCGGCTCGATAATGCAGCCCGCAATCTGGCCGTGCCAGTCTTTCAGCAGTGAATCAAAATCGGCAAAGGCGTATTCATCAGAAGGAATATCGACCGTAAACTGCATATGCAGGGCGTTGCGGAAAGCCTGATGATAGTTCTGCTCTGGGTCGGAAACCGACATCGCGCCAAGCGTATCGCCATGATATCCATGGCGGAAGCAGATGAATTTAGTTTTGTTGGGTTTATTCTTGTTGCGCCAGTATTGAATGGCCATTTTCAGCGCCACTTCCACGGCAACCGATCCGGAATCGGCGAAGAAGACACGATTAAGATCGCCCGGCGTGATTTCGGCGAGCCGCTTGGCAAGAGTATAAGCCGGCTCATGCGCCAGCCCACCGAACATGACATGGGGCAATGTTTTAAGCTGATTTTCAACTCTTTCGATAATATGCGGATGGCCATAGCCATGGCAGGCGCTCCACCAGGAGGAAATGCCGTCGATCAGCTCACGCCCGTCTGCCAGTTTGATACGGCAGCCTTCCGCACCGATGACGGCCTGCGGTGGCAGCGCGGTCTGCATTTGCGTGTAAGGCAGCCAGATATGCGGCCAGCCGGAGGAAAGCCAGTTAGCCATCACTAGCCGTGTGCATGTGCGCAGGCATGCCCGCAGTGATGATCATGTATTTCTTCTTCGTCATCTTCCATCTGCGGGGCGACATAGGACATTCCCTTGATCCCTAAGCGGGCAAAAAGCTGTTTGTCTTTATCCGCTTCCGGGTTAGCAGTGGTCAGCAGCTTTTCGCCGTAGAAAATGGAATTGGCGCCTGCGAAGAAACAAAGCGCCTGCATTTCATCGCTCATGTTTTCACGGCCGGCGGAAAGACGCACCATGGATCGCGGCATCATGATACGCGCCACGGCAATCGTTCGGACGAATTCAAACGGATCGAGAGCGTTCACGCCAGTAAGTGGCGTACCATCCACTTGCACCAGCAGGTTAATGGGAACACTTTCCGGATGCTCCGGCAGGTTAGCCAGTTCCCGTAGCAATCCTGCGCGATCTTCGCGCTTTTCGCCCATTCCGACGATGCCGCCGCAGCAGGTTTTCATTCCTGCATTACGCACGGCTTCCAGTGTATTGAGGCGATCTTCGTAAGTCCGGGTAGTGATGATTTCACCGTAATATTCCGGCGAAGTGTCGAGGTTGTGGTTGTAATAATCAAGGCCGGCCTCTTTTAATCGGTTTGCCTGATCCTGCTTTAGCATGCCAAGGGTCATGCAGGTTTCAAGCCCTTCCGCCTTTACCAGGCGGATGGTTTCCTCGATTTTAGGCAGGTCGCGATCTTTAAGTTCGCGCCACGCTGCGCCCATGCAGAAACGAGACGCGCCTGCAGCCTTGGCCTTTTTTGCCTCGGCCAGAACAGTTTGTGGCTGCATTAATTTTTCTGCCTTGATCCCGGTATCATAGGAAGCGCTTTGCGGGCAGTATTTGCAATCTTCGGCGCAACCACCGGTTTTGATAGAAAGCAAGGTGCTGACCTGAACCTCATTCGCATCGAAATGTTGACGATGCACGTTTTGCGCACGGAAAAGCAAATCATTAAAGGGAAGCTCAAAAAGTGCCAGAATTTCCGATTGCTGCCAATTGTGACGGAGGCTTGCCGCATGCGTGACCATGGTATATACCCTTATTTCGTTAAAAAGCCGAAGGAGGCTACAATAGCCATTCATCTTTATAAAGGGGATATTCCCGCCGATTTAAATCTTCCTGGCGATCTGGCTGTGGATACAGAGGCCATGGGCCTGATAAACCAGCGTGATCGGCTGTGCGTTGTACAGCTTTCCAACGGTGACGGTAACGCCCATCTGGTGCAATTTGAGCGCGGGAAATATGATGCGCCTAACCTTAAGGCATTGCTTTCAAACCCGAATAGCACAAAGATTCTGCATTTTGCGCGTTTTGACGTAGCAATTTTGCGTATTTACCTGGGGATATTGCTGCAGCCTGTATATTGCACGAAGATCGCCTCTAAATTAGCGCGTACATTCACTGATCGCCACGGTTACAAAGATATATGTAAAGAATTGCTTGGCGTAGATATTTCCAAGCAACAGCAGTCCTCGGATTGGGGCGCAGAAGAATTATCGCCGGAGCAGCAGAGCTATGCCGCAGCAGACGTGCTGCACTTACATGTGCTACGCGATAAGCTGGAAATGATGCTTGAGCGTGAAGGGCGCAAGCCCCTTGCGGATGCATGCTTTCAGTTCCTGCCTGCACGTGCGATGCTGGATATTTCCGGCTGGCCTGAAGTTGATATTTTTGCGCATTAATCTGGAAACAAAATTACTGACTTTCATTGGGTAAAGGATTAAATTCCTGCATCATGTTAGGAAACACGAACAAAAAAATACCGGCTGCTGAAATCATCCGCGTTGGATGCGAAACGCTGGATAAGGAAATTACAGGCCTTCAAGCGCTTTCTGATTCGCTGGATCAACATTTTGCAGATGCCGTAGAAACTATATTTGCACTGCAGGGGCGCTTGATTGTCAGTGGTATGGGGAAAAGCGGGCATATTGCACGCAAGATAGCGGCGACCATGGCCTCAACCGGCACGCCGGCGCATTTTGTGCACCCGGCGGAGGCCAGCCATGGCGATTTGGGCATGATCGGCCAGAATGATGGTCTTTTGCTGCTGTCCAACTCAGGTGAAACCAAAGAGCTGCATGATATTATCGCATACGCCAAGCGCTTTCGTATCCCTATGGTGGCAATGGTGCGCCGCCGCACCTCAATGTTAGTAGAGGCAGCCAATATTGCTCTGGTGCTGCCTGATACCCCCGAGGCTTCACCTGTGGAAGCGCCAACCACCTCGACAACAATGATGCTTGCGCTGGGCGATGCGCTGGCAATGGCATTGCTGAAGAAGCGTGGTTTCACCACAGAAGACTTCCAGCTTTATCACCCGGGCGGCAAACTGGGGCAGCGTTTCCTGCGTGTGCGTGACATTATGCACGGCGTTGAAGAACTGCCGCTGGTTAATGAAGATGCGCCCATGCAGGAAGTATTGCTGGTAATGACGGCAAAGCGTTTTGGCTGTGCAGGGGTGCTAACCCGTCAGGGGCAATTAAGGGGCATTATTACTGATGGTGATTTACGCCGCCACATGGACAACGCGTTACTTTATCAGATTGCGTCTGAGGTTATGACTCCGCGTCCCGTTACAATTCGCTCCAACGCATTGGCGGCGGAAGCATTGCAAATCATGAATGACAAAACCATTACGGCGTTATTCGTCTGTGAAGAGCAGAAGCCCGTTGGCATTATTCATATTCATGATTGCCTGCGCGCCGGAGTGATGTAGCTCGCATGAGCGATCGTCACTTAATGCCACATTGGGCGCCACGCGAAACAGGTGCGCAGTTGCTTGGCATTCCCCGCTATCTTCGAATGATCAGTCTTGGCAAGCTGCTGGTGGGAACATTAGTGCTTGCGCTGCTCGGAGTGGTTATCGTCATGCCGCTGCTTAATCATGAGGAAAGCGGCATGCGCATTATGTTCAATCAATTGCCTCAGACAAGTGCAGTTGAAATGCCTAGCATGAAGAACCCGCGCTATGAAGGTGTGGATGCGGATAACCAGCCTTTCACTATTCGCGCCAAAGAAGCAATTCAGCAGGATGTTGATTCTGTACGTCTTATTGCACTGCAGGCGGATATCGCGCTTAAGCAGGGAAACTGGCTGGCGCTGCAGGCTGATCAGGGGCTACTGCAGATCATGAAGAAGAAAATGTTGCTCCAGGGCAACGTGCATGTGTATTCCGATGAAGGTAATGAATTCAACACCAGCAAGGTGCTTGTGAACCTCGAAACTGGCGATGCCTGGGGACCAGAGCCGGTTTCCGGCCAGGGGCAAATGGGATCAATCCAGGCCGGCGGCTTCCAGATGTCCACCAGCTACAAAGCGATTCGTTTTACCAATCGTGTAAAACTGGTATTGTACCCATGATGAAACTGAAACAGGCGCTGATAGCAGGATTAATAGGTGCGGGAATGGCTTTCTCTGCACAGGCGCAGCTTTCAGGTGGTTTCGGTGGCGATCAACCGATCGAGATCACGGCCGACCAGCTGGAAGTTGTGCAGCCTAACCGGATTGCCGTTTTCCGCGGTAATGTAGAGGCTGTGCAGGGCAATGTGAGATTGCGGGCGAATGTAATGACTGTTTATTATCGTAATGCAAATGAACGAGGCGCTAACCTCGGTGCTGTTGCAAAAATCGAGGTGGAGCAGAATGTTGTGCTTGCAACACCGGAAGAAACGGCACAGGGTAACCGCGGCATTTACCATGTTGATCAGAAACAGATTCAGCTGGTTGGCAACGTTGTGTTAACGCGTGGTCAGAATGTGTTGAAAGGCGACAGGCTGGATTATGACTTGCGCACGCAGAAAAGCCTCTTAAGCTCATCTGCCTCTGCCGTGCCCGGAGTTTCCGGGAGCGGCGGCCGTGTTAAAGGTGTATTTATTCCGACGCAGTAATGATGGATTTTCACAGTTTTCAGGACTCACATAGTCCTCTTGCCGCTACACCCCATATAGGGGGTGGTTTGCAGGCGATAAGCCTTGGTAAAAGTTACGCCAAGCGCCCGGTCGTGCGTAATGTGAGTCTTACTGTAAAGCGCGGTGAAGCTGTCGGTTTGTTAGGGCCGAATGGAGCGGGTAAAACTACTTGCTTCTATATGATTACAGGTCTGGTGCGTCCCAATTATGGGCAGATATTCCTGGATGGTTCCGATATTACAGCGCTTCCCATGTATCAGCGCGCCCGTTTGGGAGTAGGGTACCTGCCGCAGGAAGCATCAATTTTTCGTGGTATGACGGTAGAGCAGAATATCATGGCTGTCCTGGAAGTGAGCGAGCCTATTGCAGAAAACCGGCAGATTATGCTCGACGAATTACTGGGTGAGTTTTCGATTACGCATTTGCGTAATGCTCCTGCAATCGCCTTATCCGGCGGTGAACGCCGCCGGGTTGAAATTGCCCGCGCACTGGCATCAAAGCCCAGCTTTATCCTGCTTGATGAACCGTTGGCGGGGATTGATCCTATCGCTGTTTCCGAAATTAGGGGGCTTGTATCCCAATTAAAAGTACGCGGCATTGGTGTGTTAATTACGGAGCATAACGTTCGGGAAACACTCGAGATTATTGATCGTGCCTACATTATTCACGATGGAACGGTGTTGAAAGAGGGTACTCCTGCCGAGATTATCGATAACGTGGATGTACGCCGGGTCTATCTTGGCGAGTCATTTACGCTATAATAATATCCATGTCAGGCGCCTCACCGAAATTAGAGCTACGCCAGCAGCAATCGCTGGTAATGACCCAGCAGCTGCAGCAATCGATACGCATGTTGCAACTTTCATCGCTGGAATTGCGTGAATTTGTTGCTGAAGAACTGGAAAAAAATCCGCTTTTGCAGGAAGAGGGGCGCGAAGGCGAAAGCCAGTCCGGCGATGAGCAAAAAGAAGAACGCGAAGATACGCAGGACCGTGAAAACGAATCGCTTGATATAAACCCGGAAGATCAATGGCAAAGTGGTGAGTGGCAGGAGCGCCGTAACACCTCGCAAAGTAGTGGATCCCGCGAAGGGCCGGATAATTTTATAGAGCAGACGGTGAGTGAGCTTCCATCTTTACGGGATCATTTATTAGAGCATCTGCAATTCGCAACGGATAATATTGCCGAGCGTCTCATCGGGCGGCACTTGATCGATCTGGTAGATGAATCAGGTTACCTGCCGCCGGAGTATGTAAATATTGCAGACACGCTTCAATGTACGGTTCAGGAAGTTGATCAGGTGGTAACTCTGCTGCAGCAATGTGGGCCGGCTGGTTTGTGCGCGCGTAATATATCCGAATGCCTGGCGCTGCAGTTGAGAGAAAAGGATCGCTTCGATCCCGCCATGCAAGCGCTTTTAGAGCATTTAGACCTTTTGGGGCGCGGTGATTTTGAGCGTTTGATCACTGTTTGCGGGGTTGATCGCGAGGATCTGCGCGAAATGGTCCTGGAGATTAAGGCGCTGAACCCCAAGCCGGGTTTATTATTCAGCTACGATAATACGCAAGTAGTCGAACCTGATGTGCTGGTGCGCAAGTACAAAGGGGGCTGGCACATTGAATTGAATGCGCGTGCTTTACCCCGCGTGCTGGTTAATCAGAACTATTATGTTGAGCTGTCAGAGCACAGTCGTAAAAAGGAAGAGAAGAAATATATCAATGACTTGTTGAGTAATGCTAACTGGTTGGTTAAGGCATTGGATCAGCGGGCCAATACCCTCCTTAAGGTGGCCAGGGAAATTGTCTCGCATCAGGAAAACTTTTTAAAGCATGGCCTGCAGTACCTTAAGCCGCTGACCTTGCGCGAAGTTGCGGAGGCTGTCGAGGTGCACGAAAGCACAGTCAGCCGCATTACAACGCAAAAATATATGCTTACTCCCATGGGCATGTATGAGTTAAAATATTTCTTTACCTCGGCAGTACAGGGAGCAGATGGCGGTGAGAGCGTTTCCAGTAAAGCCGTACAGTTCCGCATCCAGAAGCTGATAGAGGAAGAAGGTGATAAACCTCTGTCTGATGATGCCATTGCGGAGCTTCTGAAAGATCAGGGGGTGGATGTGGCGCGCCGCACGGTGGCGAAGTACAGGGATATTATGGGAATCCCCTCTTCATCAGATCGACGCAGACTTCGAAAAAACAAGCTGTAAGCGGTAAACTAATTATTAAGTCCTTTGGGCTATCTTGGGCGCATGATGAATGCTGTCCAGCGCTTTGCACCCGGAGATCCGCTTATTCTGCAGAATGAGCAGGTATTATCCGCATGGCTTATCGAAGAAGGGCAGGCGGAGTACCGCGAAAACCGCCAGCCGGTAAGGATGGTCGAGGCGGATGAAATCATCGGTGACAAGGCGGTGCTGAATAAAGTCCCGGCCGGGTATGATGTAGTAGCGCTTACAAGCGTTGTGGCCCGCCGGATGCCGTTTGAGGAATTAAGCAAGCGTATTAAGGAATCTACGCAACACAATTCCACAGAAACTTACATTCAGGAAAAGCAGCCTTCAATACGCGAAGAGATGGAAGCTGCGCACACAGCGCCTGTTTCCTCGGAAGATGGCCAGATACTTCTTGCTAACAGTTTCATGGGCCTGGCTGATGCTATACGCCAGCAGACGGAATTAACCCGCAGGCAAATGATTGCTCAGGAATCCGAGCTTGAAATTATTGAAAAAGAACGGAAAGTCCTGACGGGCCAGTTCCTGAACAAAATGGCCGATCTGGGAGCCATTACTCCATTGATGATGGATGAAACCATCAACGATATTCTCATTAATGGCCATCGCGACGTCTTTATTGAACGTCGTGGTAAACTTGAAAAAGTGGATATTCAGCTTTCAGGCGAGGAAGAAGTGCTTCAGATCGCGCATCGTATTGCTGCGGGTGTGAATCGAGAAATTAATCCCTACCGCCCCCTGCTGGATGCGCGTCTTGCAGATGGTAGCCGTGTAAATATTATCTCGCCCCCCCTTGCTGTAGATGGCACTTCAATCTCCATTCGTAAATTCTCGCGCAATCTTATCACACTGGACGATATGATTGCGGCGAAGAACGTTTCGGAACCCTTGGGGGAATTCCTTAAAATCATCGGCAAATGCCGGATGAATGTTGTCATTTCAGGCGGTACTGGCTCTGGTAAAACCACCCTGCTTAATGCTGTCGCCCAGTATATTGAACATTCAGAACGCATCGTGACTATCGAGGATGCGGCGGAATTAAAACTTGGTCATCCCAATTTGGTGAGGCTAGAGACACGCCCAGCTACATCCAAGGCCAATCAGGATGCAGAAGTAACCATGCGCGATCTTGTAAAGAATGCGCTGCGTATGCGCCCGGATCGCATTATCGTGGGTGAGGTTCGCGGACATGAAGCGTTTGACATGATGCAGGCGATGAATACCGGTCACGAAGGCTCGCTTACAACAATTCACGCCAACCACCCGCGCGATGCGCTTTCCCGTCTTGAGAATATGATTGGTATGGCGAATCTGCATATCCCAACCAAGGCTATGCGCTATCAGATTGCGGCAGCGTTGCACGTAATTGTTCAGATCAGCCGCCAGCGCGACGGGCATCGCCGCATTACGCAGGTGACGGAAATTATTGGTATGGAAGGCGATACCGTAACCATGAACGATCTTTTCACCTTTGTTCCTAAAGGCGAAGACGAAAATGGCAAGATTATCGGCGAATTCAAATGGGCGGGTATCATGCCGCGGTTTGTCCGTCGTATTGCTTACTATGGTGAATTGCCGCAGCTCGAAAGGGCGTTAGGCGTTAAAATTCCGCTTGGACGCTAAACCGCTTCTTTTTATCATCATCGTCCTTGTCATCGGGAATTGATTCAAACAATCCAATCAGTTTGCCAGCCTGGTGAATCAGCTCAAGCAGTCCTTCCTTAAGGTGGCTATTGGCGCTCTCAGGAATATCTTTGACATATTTTGTCATGTATTGCTGCATCTCATCAGTATTAAGAGGAGGGTTTTCTTCAAAATACTTGATGATGTTACCCAGCTCGTCTTTTACATCTCCGGTAGCCTCGCTTTGCATGGTTCGCAAGGCGCGCATCAGCCGCTGCACATCCTGCTGCTCCTGCGCAAATTGCATAACGCCGACTTCACTGATTCGGCTTTTGCCAAGTTCCATTTGCTTCTGCTGTTGCAGTTTTTTCTGCAAAATAGGAGTGTTGGTTTTTTTAATAATATCCTGCAGGCTGGCATTAAAACCATCTTCCGAATTTTCAACCGTAGTATTCTTTGCATTGCTCCCAGTAGGGCTGATTAAAACAGAAGAAATTAGCATGCTAAGCTCCAATCTATTGATTATGAATAGAATCAAGCAAAAATCATGCCGTTACACAGCTTGCAGAAATCACAAATGCTTAGACTATCAAGACCCTATGATATTGTTTTTGGGTTGGCAGAACTTGCCGAGCAAAATGGCATAATCCCCTATTTTATTTTCCTGCAGATGGAGTAGAATGAAATTTCGCTCGAAGTTTAAATAGAAAGAGGTTTTGTTATGCAAATTAACGTAGCTGGTAAAGGCATGGACATTGGCGAGTCATTTCGTCAGCACGCTGAGAACAGGTTGACTGAAGGGGTTCAGAAATATCTGGATCGCGTGGTATCGCTGGATGTGGTGGTTTCAAAAGAATCCCATAATTTTAATGTCAGCATCAATGGCAACACCGGCACTTCCTCTAACATTATTATCAAAAGCACGGCGCAGGCTCCGGATGTGTATGCCGCCCTCGATGCCGCTGCTGAAAAAATTGAGAAGCAGCTGAGACGCTACAAGCGCCGCATTACGGATCATCACAAGCAGCAGAGCAATGAGTTCCATGGCGTAAAATACGTAATTTCGGCAGATGAAAAAGAAGCTGAAGCGGAACAGCCCATTATTATTGCAGAAAAAGCAACAAAGATTAATACGCTGACAGTAAGCGAAGCGGTAATGCGCATGAATCTGGCAGAATTGCCGGCGCTGATGTTCTACAATGCTGCAAGCGGCAGGTTGAACGTTGTCTATAAGCGCGCTGACGGTAATATCTCATGGGTTGATCCTGCCGAGGAAAAAGCCAAAAAAGATAAAGTAGCGTAGGGGCAGACAAACCAGTAGTCTCTCTGAAACAATAGAGACTGTTGCATGTCCAGATTACTGCTGATAACTGGCCTTTCCGGCGCGGGAAAATCCACCGTTTTAAAGGCGTTGGAAGATCTTGGCTACGAGACTATCGACAATGTTCCGCTTTCGCTGCTTCCCACGCTGATAGGCTCGGAGGAGCAGGAAGACCGGTTGATTGTTGTGGGAGCGGATATCCGCAGCCGTGATTTCTCTGCCGATCATTTAAGCCGTGCCGTGCAGGCAATTCGCCAGGCGGGAAGGCATAAGGTGGAAACCCTGTTTCTTACCTGTGATGATGAAATTCTGCAGCGGCGCTATACAGAAACACGACGCAAGCATCCGCTGGCGCTGGACCGGCCGGTGAGTGACGGAATTACTCGTGAGCGCGAATTGCTGAAGGACATCCAGCCTTGGGCGGATGATGTTCTTGATACCAGCCAGATGCCTTCAGCGGAGTTGCGTGCTGCTATCCAACAGCGCTATGCGAAAACGGGGGCGGGGCTATCAATTTTCCTGCAATCTTTTTCCTTCCGGCTGGGTGTGCCGCGGGACGCTGACATGGTGTTCGATGTGCGCTTCCTGCGCAATCCGCATTATATTGATACCCTGCGGCCGCTGACTGGCCGCGATAAGGCAGTGGGCGAGTATATCGCCCAGGATGAAGCCTATGAAGGGTTCTTTAAGCACCTTACGCAATTGCTGTTGCCTCTTTTGCCCCGCTATCAGAGGGAAGGAAAAAGCTACCTAACGATTGCCATCGGCTGTACCGGGGGGAAGCACCGCTCTGTTTTTGTAACAGAACAATTAGCTGCATTTCTTTCAGCGCAGGGATATACTTTACGCCATCGCCACCGGGATGCGCCCGCAATGTAGGAGGTTGAAATGAATCAGATGATTAACGTCACAAGCACTGTAAAACCTCACCTTACCGATAAACATTATCAAGAGCTTTATACTCAGTCGATAAACGATCCAGAGGGTTTCTGGGCAGAACAGGCGGCACGACTGGATTGGTTTGCACCCTGGCACAAAGTCAAGAACACGGATTTTACGGGTGATGTCTCAATTAAATGGTTTGAAGGTGGCAAATTAAATGTCAGCCATAATTGCCTGGATCGCCACCTGGAAAAAAATGGTGATTCCGTGGCAATACTCTGGGAAGGGGATGATCCCTCAGAATCACGAAAAATTACGTATCGCGAGCTGCATGAAGAAACATGCCGTTTTTCCAATCTTCTTAAATCCAGGGGAGTCAAAAAGGGCGACCGCGTGACAATCTACATGCCGATGATTCCTGAGGCGGCTGTGGCCATGCTGGCCTGCACCCGTATCGGTGCGGTGCATTCAGTAGTATTCGGGGGATTCTCACCCGAGGCACTGCGCGGACGTATCGAAGACTGCGGCAGCCGTATTGTGATTACGGCGGATGAAGGCCTGCGCGGTGGCAGGAAAGTACCGCTGAAAGCGAATGTTGACCAGGCACTGAAAACACATAAGGAAGTGGAGACGGTGATTGTTTTTAAGCGCACCGGTGGCAAGATTGAATGGCATCAGGGGCGTGATTGCTGGTGGCATGAGGAAATGGCAAAGCAGAGCAAAGACTGCCCCGCAGAACCGATCGATGCTGAAGATCCTTTGTTTATTCTCTATACAAGCGGCTCGACCGGAAAACCCAAGGGAGTGCTGCATAGCACGGCAGGTTACCTGCTGTTTGTATCTCTCACGCATTACTATGTTTTCGATTATCACCCGGGTGAAGTTTATTGGTGCACCGCGGATGTCGGCTGGGTAACTGGTCATAGTTATGTGGTTTATGGGCCGCTGGCCAACGGCGCCACAACACTCATGTTTGAAGGTGTGCCGAATTATCCGGACTTTTCCCGTTTCTGGCAGGTGATCGACAAATATAAAGTGAACATATTTTATACCGCCCCCACGGCAATTCGGGCATTAATGAAGCAGGGGGATGAATGGGTAAAAAAGACCTCGCGCATAAGCCTGCGTTTGCTGTCCAGTGTTGGCGAACCCATTAATCCGGAAGCCTGGCTGTGGTATTTCAATGTCGTGGGCGATAAGCGCTGCCCGATTGTGGATACCTGGTGGCAGACTGAAACGGGTGGCCATATGATTACCCCATTGGCAGGTACAGAAAAATATAAGCCCGGAGCCGCGATGCAGCCGTTTTTTGGCATCCAGCCGGTATTACTCGATGAAAAAGGCGCTATGATTGAAGGTGAAGGCACCGGAGCACTGTGCATTAAGGATTCCTGGCCAGGGCAGGCGCGCTCGATCTATGGCGATCACGAACGTTTCAAATCTAACTATTTCAGCCACTACAAAGGATATTATTTCAGCGGAGACGGCTGCCATCGGGATGCTGATGGTCATTACTGGATAACAGGACGAATGGACGACGTGCTTAATGTTTCCGGCCATCGCATTGGCACAGCGGAAGTGGAAAGTGCTCTGGTGGGGCATCATGGCGTTTCGGAAGCGGCGGTCGTGGGCTATCCGCATGACATCAAAGGACAGGGGATCTATGCTTATGTGATTCTGCATGAGGGTGTGAGTGAAAGTGAGGAATTGCTGAAATCGCTCAAAGCCGAAGTGGTGAAGGAAATCGGTGCGATTGCGCGGCCGGATGTGATTGTCGTCACGCGCGATCTGCCCAAAACGCGCTCTGGCAAAATTATGCGCCGTATACTGCGTAAAATTGCTGAAGGGGTTCAGGATTTTGGCGATACCAGTACCTTGCTGAATCCTGATATTGTAGAAGAATTATGGCAGAAACATCTCAGGCAAGGGAATGCGGCATGAAAATTATATGGGTATTAGGATTATTTTGTTTTGGTCAGGCCTATGCCCAGCAATACGGGGCTGAGCAGCAGAAGTTTCTCAGCAAATGTAACCCGCAAAACAAGCAGGAGCTTGTGAAGTCATGCAATTGCTTAATGACCAGCATTGATAGGGCTTTAACACTTGCAGAATACAATAGTTTTGATGAGCGTGCCAATAATGGGCAGGTGAGCGATACGGAAATGCTGCAAAAAGCCCGGTTGCTGGCCCAATCTAAACCAGCTTTTAACGCCTGCATGGGGCAATAAGGCTTGCATTTAGGCTGGAGATATTTCATTTTCGCTGACTCAATAAGGAGTTAGGGATGAAGCCTCGTCATATCACTGTAGGTAGCGTTACTTTTGGTAATGACCTGCCGTTTGTGCTGATAGCCGGTCCTTGCCAGATGGAATCTCGCGATCATGCGATGATGATGGCGGAAAAGCTTGCTAAGATAACCGGTAGGCTAGGAATTCCGCTTATTTTTAAAACTTCATTCGATAAAGCTAACCGCACCAGCGCCAAGGCTCAACGTGGCATTGGCCTCGTTGGTGCTGCACCTGTTTTTCATGAAATACGTGAAACCTTCGGCTGCCCGGTACTCACCGATGTGCATGATACTGAGCAGGCAGTGCAGGCGGCTGAATTTGTAGATATATTGCAGATTCCGGCATTTCTCTGCCGGCAGACCGATTTGCTGCAGGCGGCAGCGCAGACCGGTAAGGTTGTGAATATTAAAAAAGGTCAGTTCCTGGCGCCATGGGATGCTAAGAATATCGTTGAGAAAATGGATTATTTCGGCAATCCCAATGTATTGCTGACGGAACGTGGCGCGAGCTTCGGCTATAATACCCTGGTTTCAGATATGCGCTCGCTGCCGATTATGGCGCAAACCGGGTGCCCGGTGGTGTTTGACGCCACGCATAGCGTGCAGCAGCCGGGTGGGTTAGGCGGTGCTTCCGGCGGGCAGCGAGAATTCGTGGCCGTACTGGCTCGTGCAGCCGTTGCGGTAGGCGTGGCCGGTGTGTTTATGGAAACACATAATGATCCTGATAATGCTCCTTCAGACGGGCCCTGCATGATGCGCTTGGACAGTATGGAAGAAACCCTTACTCAGCTGCAAGCAATCGATTCCCTCCTCAAATCTAACTTCAAGAAAGCAATATGACCAGTTCGACCATTCTCGATATCCACGCTCGCGAAATCATCGATTCCCGCGGGAATCCCACCGTGGAAGTTGATGTAACGTTGCAAGATGGCTCCTTCGGTCGCGCAGCAGTTCCCTCAGGCGCTTCTACAGGATCTAAGGAGGCGCTCGAGTTAAGGGACGGCGACAAAAAACGTTATGTCGGAAAAGGTGTATTAAAAGCGGTGGAAAACGTGAATTCCAAGATTTCCCGCGCCCTGGAAGGCTTTGATGCGACCGATCAGGTATTGATTGATCAGACAATGCTCGCACTTGATGGTACTGACAATAAAAGCAAGCTCGGGGCCAATGCTATTCTGGGAGTGTCGCTCGCAGTAGCAAAAGCGGCTGCGGAATATTCCGGTTTGCCTTTGTTCAGGTATATCGGTGGCACGCAATCACGTAAACTGCCGGTGCCGATGATGAATATTATTAATGGTGGTGCCCATGCGGATAACCCTATTGATATTCAGGAGTTTATGATCATGCCGGTTGGCGCGCCGAATATGCGCGAGGCAGTCCGCTGGGGCTGTGAAATCTTTCACACCCTGAAAAAGCAGCTCTCCGCAGCAGGCTTCAGCACGGCAGTAGGTGATGAAGGAGGCTTTGCCCCTGCGCTAACCAGCACCCAGCAGGCGCTGGATTATATTATGAAGGCAATTGAATCCGCAGGTTATAAACCTGGTTCACAGGTAATGCTTGCGCTTGATGCAGCCTCAAGCGAGTTCTATCGCGATGGCGCTTATTACCTGGAAGGTGAAGGCAAAGTGCTGCATCAGGAAGAAATGGTGCGCTATTACGAAGATCTCACAAAGCGCTACCCGATATTTTCCATTGAAGACGCGATGGCAGAAGACGATATTGCCGGCTGGAAAGAGATCACCGTTGCGCTGGGTAATAAGCTGCAATTGGTGGGAGATGACTTATTTGTAACCAACCCTGCAATTCTGCGTGAAGGGATTGAGAAAGGGCTGGCAAACGCATTGCTTGTCAAAGTCAACCAGATTGGAAGTCTGACTGAAACGCTTGAGGCGGTTGAAATGGCGCATCGTGCCAAGTATCGCTCTGTGATGTCACATCGCTCTGGCGAGACCGAAGACAGCACTATCGCCCAGCTCGCGGTTGCGCTCAATTGCGGCCAAATCAAAACCGGTTCGCTTTCGCGCAGCGACCGCCTGGCGAAATACAATGAATTGATCAGGATTGAGGAAGAGTTAGATAAAACGGCCGCATACGGCATATAGCCTCGCCGTTTTCTAAAAACGCCGCCATTGTCTTGTAAGGTAGTGCAATCATAAAGAACTCAAGGCTTTCTTCGCGTGCGGGCACGGGGCCCAGCAATATTTTAGCGCCGGGTAGAGCAGGAAAACATCTCATTATTGTCATTGCG
>WBZO01001835.1_pt1 | contig 30827 bp, 34 predicted proteins | sample 5204261 | NCBI WGS metagenome assembly WBZO01 (sample SAMN12412400, study PRJNA552823) | activated sludge metagenome | isolation source: activated sludge from anammox sidestream of wastewater treatment plant... | place: USA: North Carolina | collected 2017-09
TGCTGCGCTCCTGGAGGAGCTGGATCAGCGTGCGCGTCTGGCCGATGTTCTTGAAGTACGCGGCGACCATCGGATCGAGGGTCTGCTCGACGAGCTTCTTCACGTCACCGAAGCGCTGAACGACGAGCGGCGCCTTGCGGTAGTCGATGTGCACGACGACGCTGAGGGGCAGCTTCGGCTCGAACGCGTCCTTGGTGATGAGGGTGACCTCGGAGAGGTTCTCGTCGAACTTGTGCGATCCGATCTCGTCCTTCGTCCACTTGAGGATGAAGTTCGTCGTCGGGACCATGATGACCTTGCCCGCGTACGTGTTGAACGCGTACTTGCCGGGCAACAGCGGCTCGCTCCACACGCCGCGCTCGCCCTTCGCGACGAGCTCGCCGTGCTTGTACTCCGCGCCCGACACGTCGCTGCCGCGCATGCCGGTGTACGAGACGACCACGCCGACGTGACCCACCTCGACGATGGTCTTCGGGATCATCTCGATCGTGGCGAAGAGGCGGTTGATGTAATACGTGCCCTCGACGAGCACCTGGAGCTGGCGACCGCGACGGCCGCCGCCCGCGAGGAACGCCTCCGGGTCCTGGAAGTTGTTGTGGTACGTGCGCAGATCGGTCGAGTCCTCGCCGACGATCGGCGCGATGAGCTCGCCCTGCGCCAGTGAGGGACCGTCGTGCACCGTGACGACGCCGATGAAGTCGTCGGCGCCCTTGATCACGACCGGCGTGAAGCCGCCGCGCTCGGCGACGGTCTGCGCCATCTGGCGGAAGATGCCGTCCTCCTCCCGGCTCATGCCGAGGTAGAACAGCCTGCCCTCCGTGACGACGAGGAACTGCGCGAGGTTGATCGCGTAGGTGCCCTCACGAAGGATGGCGCGCTGCGGGCCGCGCTGACCGCCGCTCCCGAGGAAGCTTCGGACGTCCTGGAAGTTCACCGACTTCGGATTGGACGCCAGCGTCTGCGTGGCGCCGAGCGGCGCGCCGTCGCGGGCGAAGACGTAGCCGATCTTGCCCTGGGGGATGGTGACGAGCGGCATCTTGTGCACGCGGTACTGGAGCGGCATCAGGTAGTGCACGCCGCCGCGCAGGACCTCCGGCTGGAAGCCGGCCTCTCCGCCGAGCGCGATGAAGCCGCTCTTCAACGATCCGCCGAAGCTCCATCGCTTCTCGACGATGCCGACGCGATCGTTGGGGATGTAACGGACGCCCGAGAGCAGGACGAGGACCAAGACAAGCGCCAAGGCCACACCCACGAGGACGAGACCACTGAGCGCGAACATGAAACGAACCTCCTGCGAGAGAGAAAAAGGGAACACGACCCCGTCGCCTCGCAGGTTCTCCTCGGTGACGAGGAGGGCTCGCGAGGGCATCAGGATCGTGTGCGGTGAAGGTCCGGCAGCCGCGGGACGAGCGCTCGCATCGAGGAATGCGCGGGTCTCGCGGGCCGGTGTCAGTGCGTAACGTGGGCCTCAGTCGGAAACCCGACAAGGCCAAATCGGATTCACCTCGTCCGATGCAGCCGCGATGCGTCAACGTGCCTGATCGCTCCGCGGGGCCGGTACCGTCCTCATCGGAGGTGGGCGCATGCGTCTTCATCACGTGCTTCCTTTCGTCGTCGCGGTCGGGTCGGGCATCGCAGTGTGGGCGTGTGGGAGTGACGAGCTGGGCTCCGATCTGACGAGTCAGAGCGACGGAGGAGCGTCCTCCTCGTCCTCCTCTTCGAGCGGAGCGACATCGTCGACCAGCTCGTCGGGCTCGAGCGGCACCGCGAGCGACGGAGGCAGCGGCGATGCGGGCGACGGCGGATCGAGCGGCGCGCTCGGTGGCGACGGTGGGGTCGATCCGCCCGACGCCGGACCGGGCGGCAGCACCACGTCGATCACGTGCGGAGCGACCTCGTGCGCGCTCCCCGCGCAGCAGTGCTGCGCATCCCAGGTCCCCGGCCCAGGCAACCTCGGCTGGGCGTGCGTGGCCGCCAGCGATGCGGGCTGCCCGCCGCCGCCCGGTGGAGGCGACGTCACCTCGCTGAAGTGCAGCGCGCAGGCGAACTGTCCGACGAACACCGTCTGCTGCGTGCGCCAGACGAACGACGGAGCGGCCTCCGAGTGCAAGGCGAGCTGCACGAACAACGAAGCGCAGCTCTGTGACCCGAACGCGGTCCCGACCGGCTGCTCGCAGCAGAATGCCTGCTCGAGCAAGAACATCGGCGACTGGGGGCTGCCGAACACCTACGCCACGTGTGGCGGAAAGGGGAACTGACGATGCGCGCCCTCGTCCTCTTCCTCTCGATCGCGACGATCGGGGCTGGCGCAGGCGTGTGGCTCGGCTGCGGCGGGACCAGCGGCGACGCGGCAGCCGGGCACGACGAGCCGGCGCTGCGTGATGCAGACCAACGGCGTGACGACGTCGGCATGTCAGGCGACGTGCGTCAGCGGCAAGGGCACCGATACGGCGCAGCTCTGCGACCCGAAGGCGCCGGACGGCGGAGGATGTCCGGCCGGGGCACCGTGCTCGAACGACAGCATCGGCGACTGGGGGTTGCCCAAGACGTTCGCGACCTGCGGCGGCAAGGGGAACTGATACGCTCGAAGGCGTGAGGCGCTCACGAAGCCGCCCCCTCGTTCTCATCGGGGTGGCATTGGTCGGCGCGGCGTGCCGCGCCGTGCCGGACATCACGTTCGAAGACTCGCCCGACGCGGGCTCGGCCGAGGGCGGCGGAGCTCCGGCGTCCCCCGACGCAAGCACCGCCGCGATCCGTCGCATTCGTTGCGGCGTCCCCGCGAGCGCCCCTCCGTACGAGGACTCGAACGGGCAGGTGTGGGGCGGCGACGTCGACTTCGACGTCGGGAGCGTGGTCGGCAACGACGATCCCATCCAGGGGACGAGCGATCCGGCGCTCTACCACTCCGAGCGCTACGCCGATCGGAAGACGTTCCCGTCAGGTTTCAGGTACACGTTCGACGGCATCGCGAGCGGTCCGTACGTCGTCCGGCTCCACTTCGTCGAGGCGACGAGCGCCCCGATCGTCGCCGCCGGCCAGCGCCGGTTCAACGTGCTCGCCAACGGCGCGGCCGTCCTGACGGAGCTCGACATCTTCGCCGAGGCGGGCGGGCGTGACCGGGCGCTCGTGAAGACGTTTCCGGTCACGGTGTCCGGCTCGTCCCTCGTCCTGCAGTTCACGCCGGGATCGGCGCAGAACCCGAAGGTGAACGCCATCGAGGTGGTGAAGGCGCCCTGAGGTCTCGCTACGGAGCTCGCACGGTCGTGTTGACGCGCTCCACGACCGCCGCCGTCTCGTTGACCGTGCGCTGGCTGATCGAGGGACGGGCGTCGAAGTAACCGAACGCTCGGAGCTCGTTGGTCCGCTCGACGGTGGCGCCCGCGAGCGGAAGCCCCTGCGGGTGCCGGTACAGATCGCTCTCTCCGGCCGATGACAGCCCGTGCGTGCGTTCGGCGAAACGCCTCGCGGCCATCGTGATGTGGCAGGTCGCGCAGTCGATCGTCTCCGGGGAGTTCAGCGTCGGGTTCTCGATGCGGAGCGCATGACGGTAGGCGACCCGACGCTGCTCGTCGCCCGCCGCGGCGAGCGCGGTCGGATCGAGGAGCAGCCGGATGTCGTCGGTCGCCGGAGAGACCGGCCCGGTCGACGCGTAGCTGAAGGTGGCGCCGTCCAGATCGCGGTTGCGGAAGGTCTCCTCGGTCACGTCGAGGAGCGGGATCTTCATCGGGACGAGCGCGCCGCCGACGATGTCGAAGCCCCCGAACCGCCAGGCCTGCCCCACCTGCTCCACGCCCATGAACGTCATGCGCGTCAGGTTCTCCCGTCCGATGCGAGCCAGGAGCGCGGCCCTCGCGCCGCGGGCGAAGGCGCCCTCCATGCCTTCCCGTGCGAGCGCCCGGTGGACGCCGACCGGTCCGTCTCCGCGCTCGATGCCGGACGCCGCACGGAGATCGACGAGCTCCTGCAAGAGCCCCGCGAGCTCCTCGCGGGAGAGCGCGTAGAAGAGGTGCACCGCGAGGTCCATCGTGGTGAGCCCCGAGCCTTCGGGCGGGAGGACGACGGGCTGCATGACGAGCCTCACCTGGCTCTTGCAGTCGCGCTCGTCCTTCACGCCGAGACCGGGGAAGCAGGGGTCGAGGCGGACGCTGACCACGCGAAGCAAGTGGTAGCCTTCGCCGTTGGGCATGATCGTGTCGAGCGGCGGGAGCGCTCGATGGATGTCGGCCGGCAGCAGCGCTCCGCGCGCGCCGGCCGCGTCCGCCCCGAGCAGCGTCGTCCGCAGCCGCGCATCCGCCGGCAGCGGGTAGAGGAACGACACGTCGTCGACGCCGACCAGCGAGGTGAGCATCAGCGGCTTCGCGGGAGCAGCGTCGTTCGTGTCCGAACATGCCGCGGCGAGCAGCACCGCACCGACGAGCCATCGCCGCATACGCTCGATGTTACTCCTCGCACTCGGGCCTCGAGCGGGGAGCGCGCCGCGCGTTCCAAGCGTTCCAATCTGGAACGTCGGCGGGCGCACGGAGGGGCGAGGCGCCTGGAATCGAGCCTCGGACGCGCGTGGCGTGTCGGTTGCATTGCGGCGCGCCGTGAGCGCACGTCTGAGCCTCGTCCAGCCGTCGGTGCGTCCGGCGGCGAGCCCGTTCCACGGCGGGCTCGTCACGGCCAACGCACCGCCGTTGCGCCTGCCGGGCGAGCACTTCGCCGCCGCGCTCTCGTTCCTCGCGCTCGGGACCGCGGGCCTCGCGGTCGTCGCGCCGGAGCTCGCGGCGGGAGCCTTCATCGCGCCGCGCGTCGTCGCGGTGGTGCATCTCTTCACGCTCGGCTTCATCGCGACCTCGATCTTCGGCGCGCTCTATCAGTTCCTGCCGGTCGCCGTCGGCGCGCCGATCCGATCGCTGCGCGCCGCGCACCTCACGTTCGTGCTCCTCGCCGCGGGCATCCCGACGTTCGTCGTCGCGCTCGCCGCTCCGCTGCCCGCGCTGGTGCCGGTCGGTGGAGGCGCGGTCGCGCTCGCGTTCGTGTTCTTCGCGCTGAACTTCGCGGCGACCCTCGCGCGCGCCTCCGAGCGGGGCATCACGTGGTGGGCGCTCGCGGCGTCGTGCGTGTTCCTCGTGCTGACGCTGGGGTTCGGCTTCTCTCTCTCGCTGAACGTGGCGACGGGCTTCGCCGCGTCGATGCGGCTCGAGCTGCTCGCCGTCCACGTGCACGTGGCGCTCGCCGGCTGGGTGATGCTGGTGATGGTCGGCGTCGGACACCGGCTCGTGCCGATGTTCATGCTCTCGCATGGCGCGACCGAGCGTCCTGCGCGCGCGGCCGTGGCCCTCCTGTCCGCCGGCTGCGCGCTTCTCTCGCTCTCGCGCGGCGGTGCGCTCCGCGTCGCCGCCGCCGCACTCATCGGCCTCGGGGTCGCCGCTTGGTTCCTCCAGATCATCGCATTCCACCAGCACCGCAAGAAGCGCGAGCTCGACGGCGGCATGCGCCTCGCGATGGCGGGCGTGGGCGGCGTCGCCTGCGCGGTCGTGATGGCGCCCGTGGCGCTCACCCGCGGCTGGGACGACACCCATCTCCTCACGACCTACGTGTTCGTCCTCGTGGTCGGCGGGATCTCGCTCTTCATCGCCGGCCACTACTTCAAGATCGTCCCGTTCCTCGTCTGGTACCACCGCTACGGATCGCGCGTGGGCAAGGGGACGGTCCCGCGCGTCGCCGAGCTCTATTCCGCACGCGCCGTCCACGCCGCGCTCGCGCTCTTCGTCCTAGGCGTCGTCGCGACCGCGTTCGGGATCGCGTCCGGGATCGCGGCGCTCGTGCGCGGCGGCGCGGTCACGTTGTTCGCGGCCGTCGCCGTCGAGGCGCGCGAGATGGTCCGCATCGCCCGCCGGAGGCCCACATGACCGAGCCCATTCGCCTCGACGACCGAATCAGCACGGTGCTCGCGCGCGACGCGAGGCTGCTCGACGTCCTCGTCTCCGCCGCGCCTGCGTTCGAGAAGCTCCGTAACCCGCTCTTGCGCAAGACGATGTCGAAGCTCGCGACGGTGGAGCAGGCGGCGCGGATCGCCGGGCTCGACGCCGACGAGCTGCTCGCCCGGCTCAACGGCGCGCTCGCCGGCGAGGCCGTGCGGCCGATCGCTCCTGCGGCGGCGCAGCGGGAGTCGATCCCCGTCGATCTCCTCGCCCTGCCGGCGGAGCGGATCGTCGACCTCGACGTGCGCGACGAGCTCCGCGCCGGCCGCGAGCCCTTCCGCCTGATCATGAGCGCGGCCGGACGCGTCGGGCAGGGAGACGTCCTCCGCGTGCGCGCGATCTTCGAGCCCGCCCCGCTCTATCCGGTGCTCGGGCGACAGGGCTTCTCGCACTTCACCGAGCAGCTCGGCGCCGAGGACTGGCGGGTGTGGTTCCGGCGCGACGGCGGCGCCAGGGCCCACGCGAGCACGGCGTCGGCGCTGGAGGCCTCTCCGATGGAGGACCCGGACGTGATCGTGCTCGACGTGCGCGGACTCGAGCCGCCCGAGCCGATGGTGCGCACGCTCGAGGCGCTCGAGCGGCTGCCCCCTGGCAAGACGCTCCTGCAGATCAACGTGCGCGTGCCGCAGTTCTTGATCCCGCAGCTCGCGGCTCGTGGCTTCGTCCACGAGGTGCGCGTCCAGTCGGAAGACCTCGTTCGCATCTTCATTCGTCACGCACACCCGGAGCACGTCCTCCAAGGAGACACATGAACAAGTCCATCGAGCTCGACATCCGCGTCGTTCCGCCGCGCGAGAAGCACCCCACCATCTTCCGGACCTTCGACGCGCTGAAGAGCGGCGAGGCGTTCACGTTGATCAACGACCACGACCCGTTCCCGCTCCGTCACCAGTTCGAGGCCACGCGGAGGGGGCAGTACCAGTGGAGCTACCTCGAAGAGGGCCCCACCGTTTGGCGCGTCTCGATCGGGAAGAACTGAGGCCATGCGACTAGCCCTCAGCCGGAGCGCAGCGCCGTCCATGCCGATCGTGGAGCTCGAGGCGCTCGCGCGCCGGCGAGGGCTCTACGGTCTCGAGCTCGTCGCCGGAGACCTCGCGCACGCGAGGAGCGCGGCCGGGATCTACGTCGAGGCCGCCTCTCTGCTCGGGTCGGAGCGGACCGCGCGAGCCTCCGCGATGCTCGACGCGCCGGTGATCGCCGCCTGCGGGCTGGTCCCTCCCTCCGCGATCGCCGAGCTCGATGGGCTCTATGCGAGCGTGGGCGGGCGGCTCTGCGTCACACACGGCACCGATGCGGAGCAGGCCGCCGCTCTCGGCGACGCCATCGCGAGCGCGCGCGCCGCGCACGTGCGCACCGCATGGGAGGTACGACCACGTGCCGAGGAGCTCGGCGATGCGGCTGCCGTCCTCCTCGTCGCGTCCGAGACGCTCGCGTACGTCCGGCTGCGCGGCGGCGGTCCCGAGCTGGCATCGCACGACGGCGCGGGGCTCGGCGAGCTCCTGCGGACGCTCGCGCTCTCGCGCTACTCGGGCCCGTTCGCGCTCGTGCCGAGCACCGACGAGCTCGTGCCGTCGTGGGAGCGGTGGCTCACGCGGACCGGCAAGACGGGCTGCGGGAGCGCCCGCGACGACGCGGACGTGTACCTCGACATGCGCCCCGTCGAGCCGAGAGAGCGTCTCGAGACGATCCTCGGCGCCTATCGCGCGCTCGCACCGGGTCGCACGCTGCACCTGACGCTCGACCACGATCCCTCGTGCATGTACTTCACGCTCGAGGCCACCGAGCCCGAGGGGTCGTTCGTCTTCCAGCGCGTCGCCGAGGGGCCTACGTCGTGGAGCGTCGAGGTCAGGAAGCGCGAGCGCGGCGCGGCCTGACGACGATCACATCCAGCCGAGCACGTCGCGTCCCTCGGGGGAGATGCGTTCGGGCGTCCAGTGGGGGTCGAAGGTGACATCGACCTTCACCCCGCGGACGCCTTCGATCCGGCCGAGCCGGCGCTCGAGGCCCTCGACCATCACGCGCCCCGAGGGACAGGCCGGCGTCGTGAACGTCATGACGACGTGCGCCATCTGCACGCGCGCGGAGTACCCGATGTGGAACACGAGGCCCATCGTGATGATGTCGAGGCCGGTCTCGGGGTCGATGACCTCGCGCGCGGCGTGCACGAGCTCCTTGACGGTTTCGTCTTCGGTCATGGCGGCACCTGCGCGTTGCAGGCGGCGTGCCGGTCGCGCCGCCCCGGGATCGCCGGATCGCCCCGCGTGGCGCGCGTCAACGATGTTCCACCCTGGAACGTCGCGCTCGCGCTTCGCCCGCATCCAGGATAGCTCGTATATCGCGCCCGCGCGGCGCTTCGCTATGCTCGACGGTGGAGAGGCAACGACGACATGCCGGTGAAAGTTCTGGGCCGTGGGACCGTGGTCCCCGAGGGTGGGCTGGGGGAGGGAGAGGCCGAGACGCGAGCCGCACAGGCCGCGCTCGCGAGCGCTCGCATCGAGGCGAGCGCGCTCGATGCCGTCGTCGCTCCGTCGAGCGAGCTCGCGACCAAGGTGGCCGCGATGATCGGCATCCCGAACGCATCCGTCGTCGCATGCGCCGGGGAGAACGGCACGGCGATCGAGCTGGCGGCGGCGCTCGTCGAGAAGGAGACGGCGCGCATCGTGCTCGCGGTCGAGGCCGTCACCGCCGGCGAGGCGCGCGGAGGCGTGGCGGCGATCGTGACGAAGGCTCAGGCGGAAGCGCCGCTCTCGACCAGGATGAAGATGCACACGATCTCGGACGAGACGAACATGTCCTGGCGGCCGGCGCCGCCGAGCGACGAAGAGAAGTGACCGCGCGGTGCACTCGCGGACGTCCGCCCCAGGGCGTATGTCCTGGAGGTGCGCCGTGACCTAGGATCTCTAGAGAGAGAGAGAGGCGACGACGAGCATGCCGGTCAAGGTCTTGGGTCGCGGTACGGTGGTCCCTCAAGGTGGCCTGGAGGAAGGCGATGCGGAGACGCGCGCTGCACGAGCTGCCCTCGCGAGCGCTCGCATCGAGCCGAGCACGATCGACACCGTGGTAGCGGCGTCCCCCGAGCTCGCGGCGAAGGTCGCGGCGATGCTCGGCGCCCCGCACGCTTCGGCCGTCGGCTGCGCGGGACGGGACGGCACGACGATCGAGGTCGCGGCGGCGCTGGCGGAGAACGTCGCCGGACGCATGGTGCTCGCCGTCGAGACGGTGACCGCCGGTCGAGGCGGAAACGAGATGGTCGGAGGCGTCGCCGCGGTGGTGACGAAGGCGCAGCCGGTCGCGCCGGGCACGACGAAGATCCAGATGCAGACCGTCGAGGACGAAGAAGAGCCGGTCGTGTCCTGGCGACCGACACCGACCTCGGGGCGGTGACGCCCTTCAGCGCTTCGTGATCGGGAGGACGGCGCTCGATGCGACATAGCCGTCCTCGGCGCCGACGGTGACGTGGCTGTAGCCGCCGTCCTCGTCCAGGATGCGCACGCGCGCGCCTTCCGGCAGCGGCGACACGGCATCCTTCGCGAGGTGGCGCTCGTCGAGGAGGCGCGCGGCGGGTGCGACGACGATGCCCTCGCGCAGGTGCAGCCGCGCATCGCGCGCCGCCCACGCGAGGAGCGCGGCGATCGCGAGGAGCGCGCCGGACACTCCGCACGTCGTCGTCGCCGCGACCTTCGCGCGCGGCGCTCGCACCCGCGTACGGGCGACGAGCGCCCCCGCGAGGACCAGCGAGCAGGCCATCGCGAGCACGGCCCAGGTGTTCTCCGGCAGGAGGCCGACGATCGATCGTCCGAGCGAGACGCCGTACTGCAGCTCGACGGGATCACCTGCGCGTGCACGACGACGGGCGATCTCCGCCCGGACCGCCACGAGCGCCCGCGTCGCGTCAGACGCGAGGGCCCGATCGCTCGAGAGCTCGCGCGCCTCTTCGAACCCGTGGACGGCGCGGCCGAGATCGCCCGGCTGCTCTGCCCCCGCGCGCACGCGGAGCGCGTATGCGAGCCCGCGGTCGTAGCTCACCACCGGATCGACGACACCGTGATCGCCCAGCGACTCGAGCTTCGCGATCGCGTCGGCGGGACGATCGCCCGCGAGCGCGTCGGTCGCGGCGCGGAAGATGGCGCTCGGATCCTGCTGCTCGACCGTAGCCGGCTCGTCCGCAGCCGCAGACGACGAGAGCAGCAGGAAGGCGACGGCCGCGCGTCGCTTCACGCCGCTCCCTCCCGCGAGCGGATGCGTGCGAGCACCGACTCCACCCGCCTCCAGAGCGCGCGCGCCTCTTCGATCGACACGCCGTCCGGCGAGAAGCGCGCGTCCTCGCAGGCGCGGAGCACGGCCGCGACCTCGTGCGCTGCATCCGCGGCGACGCCGGCATCGACGAGCTCGCGTACCGCGGACTCCGAGGCGGTGCCGCGGATGTTCACGGACGTCTCGGCGAGCACGGCGGACTCGAGCGATCGCGCGATCGCGCTCACCGCCGCAGGACCGTCGGTGCCGCGGAGCGCGCCCTCCGCCTCGCGGAGTCGATCGCGCGCGACGGCATCGTTCGAGGGCGCAGCCGAGGCGCGCCTGTCCCGGGCTCGCCGGACGAGCCCATGGGCTCCGATCGCGAGCGCGCAGGCGAGCGGCGCGCCGAAGACGATCGCCCACGTCGAGGGACGCTCGGTGAGGAACGACCTCTCTCGCATGCCCTCGAGGGTGCGCCGCTCCTTCGGCAAGCCGGGGAGCAAGGGCTCGGCGACCTCGGCGCCCGCGTCGCGCATCGCCCCCTTCGCGACGTCGACGATCCCGAGGCCGGCGCGCGCGACCCCGTACGTGCGCGTCGTCGGATCGAAGTAGGGCAGGCGGATCTCTCCGAGATCGACGGCGCCGTCCTTCTGGATCCGCACCACGTACGAGAACGTCCGGCTTCCGCCGAAGCGATCGTTCTGCATCGGCCCGAGGCTGTCCTTCACCTGCGGCTCGAGCCACTCGACGCCCGGCATCACCGGCAGCGGGAGCTGCGCGGGCATGTTGCCGGTCCCTCGCAGCTCGACGGTGACGCCCACGGCGCCCCCCTGCGTGATCGCGCGCGGGGTGACCGTCGCGCTGAGCGAGAAGTCTCCGACGTCGCCGATCTGGTAGCCCGACGGTCGTCCCGCGACGGGCGGCTCGGTCACGTCGACGGTGAGCGTCTCGCTCTCGCGCAGCCCGACGCGCGCCTGCGGCAGCGTGAGCGACATCGGCTGGATCGTGAGGCGTCCCGCCTTCAGCGGGAACAGCGCGCTCTTGCGCACCAGCTTCACCGTCCACAGGCGCCCGCCGACGATCGCGTTGCCGACGCCGATCGCGCGCGTCTCGTCCTGCAGGAGCGGGCGCTTCACGAAGTCCGTGGCCGTCGCCTCGTGCACGTCGGAGGGGTGCCCCTGCCGCGCGTGCGGATCTTCGTAGAGGTAGACGTCGAGCGTGACCTGCTCTCCGACGACGGCGCGCGACTTGTCGATCGTCGCGTGCAGGAAGGCGACCGGACCACGAGGCTCGGCGAGCGCGAACTTCGGATCCGCGTTCGCCGGCCGGCCGAAGAGCTGGTCGTCGTCGTCGTCGAACCCGGGGATGATGCCCTTGAACGGATCGAGCGGGCTCGGCTGCCGGCCGCCGCCGCGCGAGCCGAAGGGGTCGAAGGGGTTGTTGCTCCGCGGGCGCGTGCTCTTGCCGCGCGCGACGACGGTGATGCGCTGTGCAGGCGCGCTCTTGCGTCCGCCCGGGACGGCGACCGAGGCGGGGCCGATGCCGAACGTGCCGACCTTGTCCGCGCGGAGCGTCCACGTCACCGTGAGCCCGTGTTTCTCCGAGCGCCGGCCGTTGATGATCGAGACCATGTGCGTCGGCGACATCGAGCTGTCGACGACGGTGAGCCCGACGTGCGCGCCGAGCTGCGGATCGTTCGGGAGCTCGGCGTCGGACTGCGCGGTCATGATGTAGCTGAACGTGTCCCCGACCTCGACCTCCGGCGTGTCGAGCAGCGAGCTCACGCTCACGTCGGCGCGCGCGGACGTCGCGACGAGCGCGACGAGCACGAACACGACGAGGGCGAAGAGGCGCGCGATCATTTGTCCGTCATCCCCCCGACGACCCTGCGCCGGCCGGCCTGCTTGCGCGCCGCCTCCTGCTGGACGGTCGGCGCGTTCTCGAGCTGATCGAGGATCCGATCGTCCTGCGACTGGCGCGAGGGCGGGGGAGGGGCGCCGGCATCGGGCGTCTGATCCTCGGGCTTCGGCGGCGGATTGCCGGACGCGTCCTGTCCGCCATCCGGCTCGTCGTTCCCGCCCGCGTCCTTGCCCCCGTCGTCGCCCTCGTTGCCCTTGCCCGAGTCGCCGCCGCCGTCGTTCCCTCCGTCGTTCGCGCCGCCCTCGCCGCCGCCGTCGCCGCTTCCTCCTTCGCCGCCGCCGTCGCCCCCGCCGTCGTCGCCGGCGTCCTTCTTGTCCTCGATGCGACGGAGCGCGATCGCGCGGTTGTAGGCGGCGTCGCGGCCGACCGGATCGGGCGTGTACGTGACCTGGCTGCCGTCGGGCAGACCGATCGGACCGCCGTCGCCCATCCCCGGGGCGAGCGCGAGGGCCTTGTCGTAGGCGGTGACCGCCTCCTTGTAGGCCGCGGTCAAGAAGAGGAGGTTGCCCTCGAGGTAGCGCGCGCGCGCGCGGAGGCTCGCCGGCTGGCTCGCGTCCTCGGAGACGCGACGGAGGATGCGGAGGGCGCACTCGACGATGCCGGAGCGCATGCCCTTGAGGTTCGGATCGAGGAAGCCGGCGTCGTTCTCCTCGTCGCCGAAGCGATGTCCGTAGGCCTCGCCGATCTTGAACAGCGATAGTCCGAGGTCGAACGTACCGTTCGGCCGCTCGACGAGCCGGTTCGGCGTGCCGATGTTCCCCTCGTTGCAGACGCCCGTGAGCAGGTAGTCCTCGAGGAGCGCCGCGGCGACCGCGGCGTCGCCCGCGTCGTAGTGCTGGATCGCCTCCTTCACCTGAGGCGCATCGCGCTCGAACGGACGCGACGGATCCCACCCGCATGCGGCGACGAGGGCGCTCGCCGCCACCGAGACGATCGCGAGGCGAGAGATCGCGCGCTTCATGCCGCCGCCCTCTTCTTCCGGCGCTTCGGCGTCTTCGCCGGCGCGGGCATCGCGAGGAGGCCCGACGGCACACGCGGCACCGGCGCCTCGGGCACGAGCCCCTCGACGACGAGCAGCACCACCGCGAGGCCGAGCGGCCACATGTACTCCTCGTCGAACGCGATCTCCACGCGCTCGGCGAGCTCCTCGTGCATCATCTTCTTGAGGCTGCGCGCGACCTCGTCGATGCCGGTCTCGCCCTTCTGTGCGCGCACGATCGCGCCGCCGGTGACCTTCGCGATGTCGGCGAGCTGCTCTTCGCCCTGCGGCGAGAGCTCGGTGGTGAGCGTCTTGCCGCTGTCGTCGCGCCGGAAGCCTCGCGACTTGCCGTCGGGCCCGATGTCCGGGATCGGCTCGGGGGTCACGCCGCCGATCTGGACCACGTCGATGCGCGTCTTCTCCTGCGCCGCTGCGCGCGCGACGCTCGCGGGATCGCCCTCGAGGTCCTCGCCGTCGGTGACGAGGACGATGACGCGCACGTGCTCCTTCGACTTCGGATCGCGCGCGAGCAGCTCGCGGGCCCGCTCGAGCGCACGCGCGATGGCCGTGCCGCCCACCGGCATGTCGTTCGGCTCGAGCTGGCGGAAGAACTGCGCGATCGCCGCCGAGTCGCTCGTCAGCGGGAAGCTCATCGGCTCGCCCGCGAAGGCCACTGCGCCGAAGCGCGCCCCCGGCAGCTCGCGCACGAGCCGGGCGATCTCCGCCTTCGCCCGTGCGATCCGGCTCGGCGCGACGTCGCGCGCGTACATGCTCTTCGAGTAGTCGAGCACGATCACCACGTCGAGGTTCGTCGCGGGGACGAGCTTGGTGCCGCGCCCCCACTGCGGGCGCGCGAGGGCGATGAAGCCGGCGAGGAGCGCGACGACGAGGAGGACTCCCTTGAACGCCCGGCGGCCCGCGGCGTCGAACGACTCGAGCTTGGTGACCAGCGCCGGATCGCCGAACGACCTCGTCGCGCGGCTGCGCCGGATCGAGGCGAGCACCAGCGCCGTCGCGAACAGGCCGAGGACCAGCGCGCATCCGATCGCGACCAGCAGATACGGCATCGCGGTGAGGTCGTACGCCAACTTCACGGAAGCCTCCGTGGCCGTAGCGCAGCGCGCAATTCGCGTGCGTAGCACGCGGCGCCGAAGGCGTGCGCGCGGGCGGGACGCGAGGAAAGGGAGGGAGGCTCATTTTTGCGGAGCAAAAATGAGGGAACCGTGGGGTTCCCCAGGGGAGCGAGCTTCACGGGAATCTCCGGACGACGAAGACGCGCACGATCGCCTCGAGCGCGAGGAGCGCGACCGCAGGCATGAGGAGGAAGGGGAACAGGTCCTCCATCGTCGCGGCCTGGGCCTCGAACCGCGTCTTCTCCAGCTTGTCGAGGATCTGGTGCATCGACTGCTCGAGGCCCTTCTTGTCGGTGGCGATGAACGCATCACCCCCGGTCGTGCTCGCGATGCGTTTGAGGAGCTCCGGGTTCACGGGGAAGTGCTCGCGGACGAACTTCGGCTGGCCGAAGATGTCCACGCCCTCCTGCACGTCGACGTCGTCGCCGTTCCCGATCTGCACGGTGAAGACCTTCACCCCCTGCGTCTGAGCGAGGTGCGCGGCGTAGTCGGGCGCGATGGAGCCGGCGTTGGAGTCGCCGTCGGTGAGGAGGATGACCGCCTTCGAGCGCGCGGTGGAGCGGCGGAGGCGCGCGACGGCGGTGCCGACGGCGTCGCCGATCGCCGTTCCGTTCCCGTCGATGAGGCCGAGCTCCATCTTGCTGACGAGCGTGGTGAGGAGCGACTTGTCGAGCGTCGGCGGCGAGAGGATGTACGCGGTGCGCCCGAAGACGACGACGCCGATGCGGTCGTTCTTCCGCCGCGAGACGAAGTCGAGGATGACCTCCTTCGCCGTGTCCAGGCGCGTGAAGCGCTGCACTCCGGTCACGGTGCGCCGCTGGGGCGTCGGCGTCGGGGTCGGTTGATCCGCGTCCATCAGCGCGCGCATCGATCCGGAGAGGTCGAGCACGAGGACGATGTCGATGCCCTTCTCGTCGGCGTCCTCTCCGCGGAGCACGTTCTGCGGGCGGCCGAGCGCGAGGATCGCCAGGACGAGCGCGGCCGCGCGCAGCATGCCGGGCACGTCGCGGAGGCGCGTGCGGAAGCCGCGCGGTCCGGTGACGAGCGACGCGACGGTCGCGAGGCGCAGGCGCGGCGTTCGCGCATCGGCGGCGAGCGTCATCCGCCACGCGACGAGCGCCGCGAGGACGACGGCGCCGCCGGCGAGCACCGGTAGACGCGAGGCCTTCGGCAGCCACGCGAGCACCGGTACCGTCCATACCGCGGTGCTCCATGCCTCGCCGCGCGCGATCGCGGGATAGACGAGGCCGAGCGCGATGAACGCGAGCGTCCCCACGACCGTCAGGATCGCGCGCGCCGGCCTGGTCATGCGCCTTCTCCCTCGGACCGGCGCGGAGTGGCGCGGGCGCCGGGCATCGTCGTCTTGACGATCGACTCTCCCGACGCGAGCGCCTTCGCACACTCCTCGGGCGACGGCGTGTACTTCGCGAATTTCACGAGATCGCAGTCGCGGAGGAACCGCGCGACGTCCTCGAGCGGCACGCCGGGCGCGGGCACGTTCCCGGACGCGGGCGCCGATCCGTCATCCATGCGGATGAACCCGCCGCCTTGCTTCTTCAACGAGGCGAGGATCTCGTCGGTGGTCGACTCGAGGCCGTCGAAGCCGAAGCGCGCGCCGAGGTACCCGCGCACCGCGTCGCTCACGCGGTCGAAGTACTCGGCGTGACGCTGCACCTCGAGGAGGCCCGCGTGCCGGACCTCGTCGAGCTGCTCGAGCGCGACCTCCCACGGCGGCCGCGGCGGCGGCGGGGGAGGGGGCGGCTTCGGCCTCGTCGCCCGCTTGTACGCGAACCACGCCAGCACGCTGCCGATGGCGAGGCCCAGCGCGCCCCAGCCGAGCGCCTTCTTCAGCGCGGTCCACTCCTCGCGCTGCATGAGCGGCGGCGGATTCGGGACTGGCTTCGCATCGGGCACGTTCGCGATCGGATCGTCGACGACGATCGGATGCGGCATCGTGCACAGCGTCATGATCTCGCCGTTCGCGCGCGCGACGGCGACGGGCAGCCGCGGGAGCACGAGGCCGTTGCGCCCCGCGCTCGGCGGCAGGAGCACGAGCGGGAGCTCGAGGTGCGTGACCGCGCCGGGCTTCTGCGGGTCATCGTTCTCCGTCCAGAGCTGCGCGCCCGCAGACGCGTCCTGCTCGGGGATGGCGAAGCCGGCCTCCTCGAGGAGCTTCTTCGCCTCTCCCGCGTGCGAGAGGTTCAGGCCCGAGGGCAGCACCTTCTCGCCCTTGCCGTGGCGCACGGTGATCGAGAGCGTCGCGGCCCAGCCGCTCGTGCCGCGCGTCGGGAAGTGCTCGAGGAGGACCGGCCTCTGCGCGCCGCGCGGGATGCTCTCGACGCAGCCGTACGTCGAGTCGCTCGTCGGCGCGCCCGCGTCGAGCGGGTCGGCGGCGTGCGCCGTCGCCGGCGCGGCCAGCAGGACAGGCAAGAGGAGGACGAGCGCGCGCCTCATCGCGTGCGTACCCTCCTCGCGCGACGGGCGAACAGGTCGCGGATCGGCTTCACGAAGGAGCCGCCGGTGTCGATCTCGATCGAGTCGAGCCCGAGCTTCAAGAACATCTGCCGGCGCGCGTCGCGGAGGCGCATCATCTCCGTCTTGTAGTGCGCGCGCACGCGCTTGTCGGAGGTGTCGACGAGCACCATGTCGCCGCTCTCGAGGTCCTCGAACGTCGCGAGGCCGACGTCCGGGAGCTCGAAGTCCCGCCTGTCGACCAGGACGACGGGGATCACGTCGTGCTTCGCGCTCGCGAGGGCGAGGGCGCGCTCGTAACCGGTGGTGAAGAAGTCCGAGACGACGAACGCGACGCTCCTCCGCCGCGCGACGTGCGCGAGCGCCTCGAGCGCGCTCTTCAGATCGGTCTGCGCCCCGAGCTTCGGCACCCGGGCCTCGTCGAGGGACGAGTACGCGGCCGGAGGCGCCTCGAAGCCGAGGATCTCGCGCACCACGCGCATCACGTGCTTCTCGCCCTTCTTCGGCGGGACGATGCGCTCGACCTTGCTCGTCGAGAGGATGAGGCCCACGCGGTCGTTGTTGCGGATCGCGCTGAAGGCGAGGAGCGCCGCGACCTCGGAGGCGACGCGCGCCTTCGGAGCGCGCTGCGTCCCGAACCGCTCGCTCGCCGAGAGATCGACCGCGAGCATCACGGTCATCTCGCGCTCCTCGACGAACACCTTCACGAAGGTGTCGTTCATGCGCGCCGAGACGTTCCAGTCGATCGTGCGGACGTCGTCGCCCGGCTGGTACGGGCGCACCTCGCGGAACGCCAGACCCTGCCCCTTGAAGCTCGACTTGTACGTTCCCGAGAGCTGCTCGTTCGCGAGCCTCGCCGTGTGGATCTCGATCGTCCGGAGCGCCGCGAGGATCTCGCGAGGGATCGACACTGCCTGCTCCTTACGGGACCTCGACGACCTCGAACACGCGGCGGACCACCTGCTCCGAGGTGACCTCTTCGGCATCCGCCTCGTAGGTGAGGACGACGCGATGCCGGAGCACGTCGGGACCGACGGCCTTCACGTCTTCCGGCGTGACGTAGCCCCGGTGGCGGAGGAACGCGTGCGCGCGCGCGGCGAGGTTGAGCGCGATCGATGCGCGCGGCGAGGCGCCGAACTCGATGAGCGGACCGAGGTCCTTGAGGCCGTGCTTCTGCGGCTCGCGCGTCGCGAAGACGACGTCGACGATGTAGTCCTTCACCTTCTCCGCGACGTAGATCTGCCCGATGATCTTGCGCGCCTCGACCAGCTCCGTCGGGGTGACGACCGCCTCCGCCTTCGCGGGGACCAGGCCGGTCATGCGGTCCATGATCTTCCGCTCGTCCTCGCGCGTCGGGTAGCCGACCTTGCACATCAGCATGAACCGATCGACCTGCGCCTCGGGCAGGGGATAGGTGCCCTCCTGCTCGATCGGGTTCTGCGTCGCCATGACGATGAACGGCTCGGGCAGCGGATACGTGCGGTCGCCGATGGTGACCTGCCGCTCCTGCATCGCCTCGAGCAGGGCGCTCTGCACCTTCGCCGGCGCGCGGTTGATCTCGTCGGCGAGGACGAGGTTCGCGAAGATGGGACCGAGCTTGGAGGTGAACTCGCCCTTCTGCTGGTTGTAGATGACCGTGCCGATGACGTCGGCCGGAAGCAGATCGGGCGTGAACTGGATGCGCGCGAACTTCGCGCTGATCGCGTCGCAGAGCGTGCGGACGGTCAGCGTCTTCGCCAGACCGGGCACACCCTCGAGGAGGACGTGGCCGCCGGTGAGCAGACCGATCAGGATCCGCTCGATCATGTAGGTCTGGCCGACGATGACCTTGCCGACCTCGGCCTGGATCTTGTCGACGAAGGCGCTCTCGCGCGCGACGATCTCGTTGAGCTCCCGGGCATCGAGCATGGCTGGTCCCCGGGTCTACCACAGAGGGCGGACGGGACGGGGTGCGCTCGAAACCCGCGAACGCCCCTCGGTATTCCGAGCGCGACCGCTAGGACGGAGGGAGCTGCTCGGGCGGCGCCTGCGAGAGGCGGTAGATCCCGCGGATGATCCAGATGACGCCCACGATCATGCCGCCGTACCAGACGACCTGACCCGAGGTGACGGTGACGACGATCGCCGCACCCAGCAGGCCTACGCCCGCGAGAATCCAGCCAACACCCGGTCTCATGGCGATCCCCTCCGTCTCCCTTGCTGGGCCTTCGTCGTCACCCGCGCCGTCGGCGCAGAGACGGCTCAGGCGCGTGCGCGCTGAGCGATCCCGATCCCACCGTGGGAGCCGACGACCGCGCCGAGCGCGACGACCGCCCACCAGTAGTTCTGGTCGGTCAGCTTGAGGGCAAGGATACCGAGGATGATGAGGCCGAGCCCGAGGAAGATCTCCGCCGTGCCGCGCTGCATGTCCGACCGTTTATCCCGAGTCCCTCGCGATTTCCAGGAGTTTTCGGCGCTGCGGGCGTGCTGCGGGCATTTCGAGCGGAAGCACGCGCCAATCGAGCGCCGATCCTTCGTACGCTCGCGATCCCGGAACGATCCCCCCGATGAGCCTCCTCGATCACTCTCTCCTGTCCGAGCGCTACTTCTTCCCGCGGCCGGATGCCCCTCCCGATCCGTGGACCATCGACGGCCTCGTCTGCGCGCGGCGCACGCGGGGGCGCGACGCTGCCTTGCTCCACTTCCACGGCAACGGCGAGGTCGTCGCCGACTGGCTCGGCGACTTCGCCGGCGCCCTCGATGCGGGCGGCCTCGACACGTACTTCGCCGAGTACCGCGGCTACGGAGGCGGGGCCGGACGCCCTTCGCTCTCCGCGCTGCTCGACGACGCGCTCACCGTCTTCGATGCGATGGGCCGGGCGCCCGACGAGGTCGTCGTCTACGGGCGATCGATCGGCTCGCTCGCCGCCGCGCACGTCGCCGCGCATCGGCCGGTGCGCGCGCTGGTCCTCGAGAGCGGCATCTCGGATCTGTACGAGCGCATCGCGCTCCGCGTCCGCCCGAGCGATCTCGACGCCACCGAGCAGGAGCTGCGCCGTGCGGTGAAGGCATCTTTCGATCAGGAGGCGAAGATCGCGCGCGCGACGTGCCCCGTCCTCCTCCTCCACACCGAGCACGACGGCATGGTCGAGAAGCACCACGCCGAGCGCAACGCGGCGGCGGCCGGCGACCGCGCGGAGCTCGTCGTCTTCCCGCGCGGCGATCACAACACCATCCACGCCGAGAACGGCGACGCGATCGTGCGGCTGGTCCTCGCGTGCGCGCTTCGCGCGAAAGCTCGCGCATGACGAATGTGGGGGCATTTCGTTCGCCTCGTGGACGTAGAAAGTCCGGTCATGCGCCTCCTCGCCTCCGCCTCGCTCGCTCTCGCCCTCGTCGCTTGCGGATCGTCACCGGCGCCGCGCATCGAAGAGCCGTCCGCACCGGCGCCTGCGCCTTCGGCCCCGCTCGAGACGAAGAAGACCGAGCCCGCGCCCGCCGACGACGACGCGAGCCTCCGGGCTTCGTTCGAGGACGCGTGCAAGAAGTCGGACGCGGAGGCGTGCGGAAAGTACGCGCTCATGGCCGCACGCGGCATGGGCGGCGCGCGGGACGACGTCGCCGCGGCCGCCGCGGCGAAGAAGGGATGCGCGGCGGAGTCGGGGCTCGCGTGCACGCTGCTCGGCCTGTTCCTCCGGGACGGCCGTGGGACCGCGCAGGACTCCGGGAAGGCGAAAGCCGCGTTCCAGCACGCGTGCGATCTGAAGAACGCCGACGGCTGTCGGGGCGCGCGCGAGATGGAGGAAGAGGCGGCGCCCGCGCCGGCGGCGAAGGCCGCATCGGGCTCCTCGCTCCGTGCGTCGGGCATGACCGTCGACGGCACGAGCTTCTCGTCGATGGAGTGCGATCTCGGCGGAGGCGGCGGCCTGCTCGGTCCGATCGCGATCGCGAAGGGCGTGTCGCTCCAGCGGACCGCGCTCGACGCCTGCGTGAAGAAGCCGACGGAGACGACGGTGAAGGTCACGTCGGCGAACGGGACCTTCACGAAGGTCGAGGCGACCGGCAGCGATGCGAAGGTGAATCGCTGCGTGGAGAAGGCGCTCCGCGGCAAGCAGGCGGCGATCCCCGGCACGTGCACGATGACGGTCGCGCACGGGCGCTGATCACCTCGCGACGGTGTAAGCTCGCGCGCCATGAGCGCCACTGCATATTTTCGGGGCAAGCGCGTGCTCGTGACCGGGGGATCGAGCGGGATCGGGCTCGCCCTGGCGAAGCATCTCGTGCTGGCCGGTGCGGAGGTCATCCTGGTCGCGCGCCGCGAGGGCCCGCTCGCGGAGGCGAAGCAGGCGCTCCTCGGTGACGCCCCGTCCGCGCGCGTGTCGACGAGCGCGTGCGACGTGGCGGACGGCCCCTCGGTGATGCGGACGCTCGGACCGATCGCCGAGGCCGGTCTCGATGCGCTCGTGTGCTCTGCCGGCATCGCGACGCCCGGCCGCTTCGTCGATCTGCCCGAGGACGAGTTCCGGCGGCACATGGACGTGAACTACTTCGGCATCGTGCACGCGTGCCGCGCGGTGCTCCCCCACTTCGTCGCGCGGCGCGCCGGTCACGTGATCAACGTCGGATCGCTCGGGGGCATCATCGGCATCTACGGCTACAGCGCCTACGCGCCCACGAAGTTCGCCGTGGCCGGTCTCTCCCAGGCGCTCCGCGCCGAGCTGCGCCCGTACGGCGTGCGCGTGACCGTGGCCCACCCGCCGGACACCGACACGCCCATGCTCGAGCGCGAGCTGCCGCTCAGGCCGGCCGAGACGCGCGCGATCGCCGGTACGGTGAAGCCACGGACGGCGGACGAGGTCGCGCGCGCGATCCTCGAGGGCGCGGCCGCCGGCGACTTCGACGTGTGGTGCGACGCGAGCTCGCGCGCGATGTCCGTCGCGCATGCGGTCGTCCCGTCGCTCGTGCGATGGTTCTGCGACTCCGCGCAGGACAAGGCCTCAGCGCAGTAGCTTGCCGCGCGCTCGCAAGGGGCGCGCGACACAGTCCTCGATGATCGCGAGGGCGGTATCGAGGTCCTCGCGCGTATGCGCCGCCGAGACCGATGCGCGGAAGCGGACGCTCTCCTCGGGAACCGCCGGGTAGTCGATGGGGATGACGAACAGACCGCGCTCGAGCATCTCGAGCGCCGCGTCGTAGAGGAGGCCGCGCTCGCCGTTCACGAGGATCGGGACCACGTGCGTCGTCGACTGGAGCGTGTCGAGCCCGAGACCCTGGAGAGCCGCGCGGAAGTAGGAGGCGTTCTCGGCGAGCCGACGACGTCGCTCCGGCTCCGCACGCGCGATGCGGACCGCCTCCCGATTCGTCGCGACGACCGCGGGCGGGAGCGCCGCGGAGAAGCCGAACGGATGTGCGTAGAGCCGCGCGTAGTCGACGAGATCGCGCTCGCCCGACGCGAACCCTCCGAGGCTGGCGATGCTCTTCGAGAACGTGCCGAAGAGCAGGCGCACGCGCTTCTCGGCGCCGTGCATCTCGGTGACGCCGCCCCCGTTCTCGCCGAGCGCGAAGATACTGTGCGCCTCGTCGACGATGAGACCGACGCCGTGCGCGTCGCACACGTCGAGCAGCGCGGGGAGGTTCGCCGTGTCGCCATCCATCGAGTAGAGCCCGTCGACGACGACGAGCCTGCGCGTGCCCGCGTGCTTCGAGAGCGCGGCATCGAGCGCCTTCGGATCCTCGTGCGGATAGAGGACGAGCTGCGCGCCGCTCGAGCGGACGCCGTCGAGCCAGCACATGTGGGCCTTCTCGTCGCAGATCGCGACGTCGCCCCGCCGGAGCAGCGCCGACATCAGGCCGACGCCGCCGCTGAAGCCGCTCGGGAAGAGCATCGTCGACGGGCGACCGAGCGTCTCGCTCATGCTCGCCTCGAGCTCCTTGTGGAGGCGCGTGGTGCCGGAGAGCAGCGGGACACCGCACGCGCCCGTGCCCCACGTCGCGAGGGCCTCCTGCGCCGCGCGCACGAGCCGCGGATCGCCGTTGAGCCCGAGGTAGTCGAGCGAGGCGAGGTTCACGACGCGCTTCTCGCCGCCGCCGACCGGGAGCACCGTGCGTGGACCGGACGCGGAGCCGAGCGGCCGCTGGAAGATGGACTGCTCGCGCTCGGTCGCCGCGCGCCACGCGACGAACTCGGGAGGCGCCGCGAGCGGGTCGTCGTCGTGCCCCTGCCAGAAGTCCGCGAGGTTGAGAGACTTGGCGTGCTCGCGATCCATCGTCACAAGTTCCTCCGCTGTCGCTCGGCGTAGAGAAAGGAGACGCCGTCGCCGAAGGTCGAGCCGCGGTCGACCGTGATCACCTGCCCGCGGACGGCGTCGAAGAAGCCGCTCGCGAGCGCGAGGGCGGCGTCGGCGATCTCCTCCGACGTCATGAACCAGGCGTCGTCGACGAAGCGGCGCAAGAAATCGTAGAACTCGCCGCCGAACGTCGAGTCGAAGGACTCGGTGCGCACCGCGCGCGATCGGATGACGTTGATGTTCACCGGCTCTTCGCGCAGGCGAAACTGCCAGTAGCGTACGAGCGTCTCGAGCACCGACTTCGACGCCGCGACGAAGTCGTACGCGTTGGTGAACCGGTCGGGGCCGTCCGACGACATGACGATGACGTGCCTCGGGAGCCGGGGCAGGTGCCGGCGGAAGGCCTGCAGGTACTCGAACGTCGGCCACGCGCTCGCGCGGAGGCTCTGGAAGAAGCCGCGCTCGGCGTAGTCGTCGAGGTCCTTCACCAGGAGCGAGAGCGAGGCATTGCTGACGAAGACGTCGACCTTGCCGAAGCGCTCTCCGATCCGCCGAACGAGGTCGTCGGTGACCTCCTTGTTCGCAACGTCTGCCTCGACGATCCACGGCTCGGGCGCGCCGACGTCGCGGAAGGCCTTCGCCACCTGCTCCTCGTCGGCGCTCCCCCAGCGGTAGGTGAGGATCGCCTGCGCGCCGTGGCGCGCGAACGCGAGCGCGGTCGCGAGGCCGATCCCGCGCGTCCCCCCCGTGACGAGCAGGACGGTGTCCCGGTGATCGATGGCCGGTGCCGAGCTCACGCGTTCGCGCTCTTCTCGCTGGCGGTCTTGTGCAGCAGATCGACGAGCTGGTCCATGTTCGTGAGCTTCGACAGCTCGGATCGCGGGACCTTCACGCGCAGCTCGCGCATCGTCGCGCTGACCACCTCGACGATGTCGAGGCTGTTGGCGCCGTAGTCCTTCATCGACTTCGACGGGTCGATGCTCGCGGGGTCGATCCCGTCGAGGATGCCGGCGAGGTGCTTGCGAACGGTCTTCAGGATGTCGTCACGCGTCATGGTCATTTCTCCGTTCCCGGCGCATGCGCGCCGAAGTTCCCTGCTTCGAAATCGCGGTAGAGCCGGCTGAAGCCGTCGGCGAACGCGGCGCCGCCGTCCGCGGTGAGGACCTGGCCCGAGAGCCCGTCCATCAACCCCGAGCAGACGCCGTAGATCGCCTCTCCGACCTGCGCCGCGTCGACGAAGAGATCGGGGGCGTACCGATCGACGAACGGCTCGAACTCTTCGCCGAAGATCGCCCGCAAGGACTCGGTGCGGACGAACCGCGTGCGGACCGCGTTCACGCGCACGCCTTCGGGCATCAGGCGGTGCCCGAGATAGCGGACCAGCGTCTCGAGCACGGCCTTGCTCGCCGCCGCGAAGTCGTAGCTCACGTGCATCGACTCCGCGCCCGCCGACGAGACGCCGACGACGTAGCGCGGATACCGCCCGCACACGCGATGCGTGAGCATGGTGTGCGAGACGATGGGCCAGGCGCCGGCGTCGATCGCGCGGTGGAGGTTGCGCTGCACGTAGTCCTCGACCGTCCGCACGGCTGCGGCGACGGCGACGTTCGACACGATCGCCGTCGGCGCGCCGTGCGTCTTCGCGATGCGCTCGAGGACGGCGCGCGTGTCCTCCTCGTGGGTCGCATCGGCCTCGACGATCTCCGGCGGGCAGCACCCGGCCGAGCGGAACGCCTCCCGGATGGCGTCCTCGTCGGCCGAGCCCCACTTGTGCGTGATGGTGACGTGGGCGCCGCGGCGCGCGAACGACAGCGCGGTCGCGAGCCCGATGCCCTTCGTGCCGCCGGTCACGAGGACCGCCTTGTCTCGATAGTCGACCAGCATTCAGGGCTCCTCGATGAACTCGGCTCGAATGCGCTCGAGCGTCTCCGGCCTCGTGAACGACGAGCCGTGCATGCGCGCCTCCTCGGCGCAGGCCTCGGCGAACGCCTTGCGGCGCGGGGCCGCGAGCGTCTCCTTGAGGAGCTCGAGCGCCTCGCGCGGCTTGTCGGCGATGCGCCGGGCGACGTCGAGCGCGATGGCGCGGACGCCGTCGCGCGCGACCACGTGGTTCACGCCGCTCCGACCCTCGAAGTCGCGGCCGCGACGCAGCTCGCCCGTGTAGAGCAGCTCGTGGGCCACCGCCGGCGAGAGCGCGTGCTCGAGGAGCCGCGTCGTCCCCATCCCGGGCGTGAAGCCGTAGCTCATGAACGTCGCGCCGTAGCGGCTCTCGCGCGCCATCACGACGATGTCGGCGCAGAAGCCGAGGGCGAGGCCGCCGCCGACCGCATGGCCTTCCATGCCCGCGACGGTCGGGACTGGGACGTCGAGGAGCGCGCCCGCGAGCGCGATGTCGGCAGGCGCGAGCGCGCCCTTCGCCAGCTCCACGAGCAGCGACTGCGGCGCCCCCGAGCAGAACACGTCGCGGCCGCCGAGCAGGACGACGACCTTCGTCGATGGCTCCGAGCCCGCGGCGGCGAGCGCCGCGCGGAGCTCGTGGACCATCTCCGAGCCGAGCGCGTTCTTCGCCGCCTCGTCGCGCATCTCAACGATCGCGACGCCCTCGTCGTGCTGCGTGACCACCCGGCTCATCCCCGGCCTCCCCACGGCGGGATGCCGTCGACGAAGTACGAGACGAGCTTCGCCGTCACGCGCGGGTCCGAGAGCTGCGCCGCGGACAGCTCCGTCCCTCGACGGATCGCCTCCTCGATCGGGAGCGACGGCGCCTCGACGCTCCATCGGCGGAGGAGCGCGATCGCCTCGCGATCGACGCGGGAGAGGTTCCTGAGGGCGCGCCGGGCGGCCTCCTCGATGCCGCCGGTCGGCACGACCTCGTCGACGAGGCCCGCCGCCCGTGCCTCTTCGGCGTCGCGCGCGAACGCCGTCATCGCCCATGCGCGTGCACGCGCCGCGCCGATCCGTGCGGTGACGATCGGCCAGATGGCGGCCGGCACGAAGCCCCACAGCATCTCGGGCAGTCCGAACGTCGCGCCGGCGTCCGCGACGAGGTAGTCGCACGCGGCGAGCATCCCGACGCCGCCGCCGACCGAGCGTCCGCGTGCGACGCCGAGCGTCGGGCGACAGCAGCGGTGGATCGCCACGAGCGCCGCGCCGATCGCGTCGACTGCTTCGCGCGGATCGTGGCCCTCGCGCACGAACGTCTCGAGATCCATGCCGAGGGAGAAGACCTCCGGCGACGCGCCGACGAACGCGACGACGCGCACCTCGCCGTCGAGCGAGGCCACGCGCGAAGCGACGTCGTTCGCGAAGGCACGCGTGAGCACCTCGGGGACCTCGATCACGAGCACGCTGCGGACGTCGGTGAGCACGGTCAGCTCCGCTCGTAGCGGCGGCGCCAGTCCTGGACGCCGCGGAAGACGAGCCGCCCGCGGCCCTCGTAGTGGGTCGCGTAGTGGCCGGGGACGAGCGACGCGTCGGGCTCGGCGTCGCGCGCGGACAGCGAGGCATGGAGGGCGCGCTCGCAGCGCTCGTAGGTTGCGACGTCGACCGCGCGCCGTGCATCGAGGAGCGCGCCGACCCCTGCGCGCTCGGCGATCTCCCTCGCGCGCGGCCCGAGCCGGATCGCGTACGTCTCCGCGCACGACCCCGAGCCGTATGCATAGACGGACACGCGGTCGCCCTCGCGGAGGCTCGTCATCGTCTCGACCAACCCGAGCATCGCCACGAACGTCGCCGCTCCGTAAACCCCGCCCATCCTGCGGTTGTGGACCAGCGACGGCTCGACTCGCTCCCGGAAGTGGGCCTGCGCCGCGGCACGATCGAGCCCGAGCTCGCGCTTGCACATGCGGAGGTGCGCGCGCTCGGCGAGCCCGCCGAAGGGCACGTGGTAGACGTGCGCCGTGAAGTCGGAGAAGCGCGTCCCCGGCTCGAGCGCCGCGAACGCCTCCCAGGTCTTCTCCGCTCCGTCGAGATACGAGAGGAGGCTGTCGTCGGCGTCGCCGGTCTCGACGCCCGGCGCAGGGCGGAAGATGTCGGCGATCTCGTGCGCGAACACGCCGCTCTTGCCGACCTCGATCGAGGCGAACCCCGGCTCGCGGGAGAGGAGCACCGCGGCCGCGCCCGCGCCGAGCACCGGCTCCTGAACGCCCTCGATGCCGATGAGCGCGTGATCGGTGTTGATGACGAGCGCCTTCGCTCCTGGTGGAGCGGCGCTCGCGAGCCACGCGAGCGCGAGGTGCAGAGCGCCGGTCGCGCCGTAGCACGCGTGCTTGACCTCGAGGTTGCGGCAGTCGCTCGCGAGACCGAGGTGATGGTGCACCCAGCTCGAGAGCGGCTTCTCCTGGTCGACGGACGATTCCGTGGCGACCGCGAGCAGCTTCACCGCGGCGCGATCGGCCTCGTCGAGCATGCGCTCGGCCGCATTGACCGCCATCGTCACGACGTCCTCGAAGGGGCCGACGAGCGAGCGCTCCTTGCAGTAGAGGCGTCGCACGAAGTTGTCCTCGTCGATCCCGCGCGCGCGGCAGATCTCTCCGATCGAGACAGAGAGGGTGCCCGGCCACACGCCGATCTTGTCGATCCCGACCGTGCTCATTGGTACCAGTCGAGGCCGCCGGTCAGGCCGATGGTCTGACCGTTCACGAACCCCGCTCCGTCGCGGCACAGGTACAGCACCGCCTCGCATACCTCGTCGATGCGCCCGGGGCGCCCGACCGGACAGTACGTGTCGTAGAAGCCGCGGTTCTCGCTGCTGAGACCCTCGGTGGTCATGTCCGTCTCGAAGAGCCCGAGGACGAGCGCATTGCTCGTGATGCCCTTGCGGCCGTACTCCTTCGCGATGGCCTTCGATAGGCCGATGAGGCCGGCCTTGCTCGCGCAGTAGGCGGGGTCGCCGGTCATGCCGTTCGCCGCGACGCTCGAGACGTAGACGAAGCGACCCCAGCGCTTCGCGAGCATCGAGGGGAGGAACTGGCGCGTCACGCGGAAGGCGCCGGTCAGGTTGGTGTCGATCACCTCCTGCCAGTCCTCGTCCGAGGTCGAGAACGCGAGGCCGACCTTCGTCACCGCGGCGTTGGCCACCACGACATCGACGGAGTCGAGCTCGCCCTCGATCGCGTCGCCCACGCGCTCCACGGCAGCGGAGTCACGGACGTCGAGCTCGTATGCGCGCACGGTCCGCTCGGGCGCGAGATCCTTCGCGCGCCGCACGACCTCCGCCGCCGCGCTCGCGCGCGATCGGTAGGTGAAGGCGACGTCGAAGCCCGCGCGGGCGGCCGCGACGACGATGCCCGCGCCGATGCCGCGCGAGCCCCCGGAGACGAACATGACGCGACGGTCGGCCATCACCCCTCGAACTTTCGCAGGATGCTCACGCAGTCGATCCCTCCGAACCCGAACGAGTTCTTCATCACCGTGCGCACGCGGGCCTCGACGTTCCCCTCGCGACACACGTCGAGGTCGACCTCGGGATCCAGCTCGTCGATGTTGATCGAGCGGTGCAGCTTGCCGGCGTTCATCTGCAGGACGGCGGCGACGGTCTCGACGGCCGGCGCCGACCAGCACGTGTGGCCGAGCATCGACTTGGGGGCGTTGATGCGAAGGCGCCTCGCGTGATCTCCGAACACGCGCCTCAGCGAGCGCAGCTCGGTGAGATCGCCCACCGGCGTGGAGGTCGCGTGCGCGTTGACATAGTCGATGTCCTCCGGTCGGAGCCCGGCCTCGCGCAGCGCGCGGACCATCGTCCGCGACTGACCGTCCTCCGAGGGCTGGGGCAGGTGGTTTCCGTCGGAGCCGGCGGCGCAGGCGAGCACCTCCGCGTGGATGCGGGCGCCGCGACGGAGCGCCGTCTCGAGCCGCTCGACGACGAGCGCCGCGCCGCCGTGCGAAGGGATGAAGCCCTCGCGGCGGGCGTCGTAGGGGCGGCTCGCTCGCTCGGGGTCGTCGTTGAAGCTCTGGTAGGAGATCGCGCCCATGACGGCCATCGCGTGGACGTCGACCGGAGCGAACTCGAGGACCGCGCCCACCACGAGGGCGTGATCGATCCCATGGTGACGGACCTCGTCGATCGCGGCGCGGAGGGCGATGTTCGCGCTCGCGCAGGCGCCGCCGACCGTGTAGATCGGGCCCCGGATCTGCAGCACCTCGGACACCGAGCCGGCGTGGTCGGTGTCGAGCGAGTAGAGCGACGTCATCCCGTCGATGAAGTCAGGCTCGTCCTCGAACGTCTCGCGCGTCCTCGCCTGGTAGAGGGCGTTGAGGTTGTGTCCCGAGACGACCACCGCGGCCGCCTCCGGCCCGAGCTCGGCCGACGCGAGCCCGGCGTCCACCCAGGCGCTCGCGCCGAGGAGCATCGAGAGCTTCGTCGTCCACGGCGCGCGCCCGACGAGCTTCCGCAGACGCTTGTGCACGGCTTCCGGCAGCGAGCCCTCGAGCGAGGCGACCTTCGCATCGACGTCGTAGTCCGAGAGATCGCCGCCGATCTTGCTGTAGACGCGATCGGTGGAGAACGCCTTCCAGTGACGGATCGCCGAGCGTCCGGCGTACAGCGCGTCGCGGAACCCCTCCAGGGTGTCTCCGAGCCCGGTGTTGACGGACATCCCCGTGATGACGACACGATCACTCATCGAGATAGGCCTCCGAGATGGCGTACGAGCAGAGGGCATCGCCTCGCCGTACCTGACCGAGCGCAGTGACGACGAGCCCGTCGTCGATCGCCTCGGCATGGACGTCGAGCTCGTCTCCGGGAAAGACCGGCGCGAGGAACGCGGCATCGCGGATGCGGGTGAAGCGCGCGACGCCGGGGGGCGCGCCGCCTGCGCGGAGGAAGGGCAGAGCGGCGAGCGCGGCCTGCGCCATCATCTCGACGAGCAGCACGCCCGGATAGATCGGCAGCTCGGGGAAGTGGCCGGCGAAGATCGGATCGCGCGGATCGATCCGCCGTCGCGCGCGAACGCGTCCGGTCCCCGGCGCGACCTCGACGACCGCATCCAGCAGCAGCATCGGCGGGCGATGCGGGAGCAGCGATGCAGGATCGCCTTCGCCGTCCGCGACTGGACGTCCCCCTCCCGGAGGGAGCAGCGGCGCGCGCTTCAGGCGACGCGCGAGATCGGCGATGCGGTCATCCACCGGCGAGCTCCTTCGCGATCGCGTCGATCGCCGCGCGCGGGTCGGCGCCCGCATCGGTCGCGAGCTTGCCGTTGGCGATCCATCGGCGCTGGAGCAGGTTCGTCAGGACCCGACCGGGGCCCACCTCGACGAAGACCACGCCGGGGTGATCCGCGACGCAGCGCTCGACGGAGCGGCGGAAGTGGACGGGCTCGCTCACGTGACGGTGGAGGCGGTCGACGAAGTCCTCCGGCGCGGGCGCGGGCAGCACGCTCGCATCGACGTTCGGCCGGTACGCGAGGCGCGGCATCCTCCACGCGGCGCCGGCGAGATGGGGACGGAAGCGTGCGCCGACGCCGGCGAACGCGGACGCGTGCATCGCGATGCGCGTCTCGATGACGACCGTCTCGACCACGTGCTCGCGGTCGAGGTGCTCGATCGTGCGGTCGACGGCGGCGGGATCGCCTGCGATCACGTGCTGCGTGGGCGAGTTGAGGTTGACGATCTCGACGGGCTGGCCGGCCGCGCGGATGGCATCCGCGAGCTCGTCGTGCGCCATCGGGAATACCGCGGCCATCTTCCCCGGCGGGCCCTCCTCGTAGAGGGCGCCCCTCGCGTCGACCAGGCGGAGCGCATCGTGCGCGTCGAGCGCGCCGATGTGCACGAGGTGGCCATACTCGCCGAGGCTGAGCCCGAGCGACGCGACCGCTTCGACCCCGGTCTCCTCGAGCGCCGCGAGGTGCATGAGCGAGGC
>WBZO01001837.1_pt1 | contig 30819 bp, 28 predicted proteins | sample 5204261 | NCBI WGS metagenome assembly WBZO01 (sample SAMN12412400, study PRJNA552823) | activated sludge metagenome | isolation source: activated sludge from anammox sidestream of wastewater treatment plant... | place: USA: North Carolina | collected 2017-09
AAGAAGCGGCATTTCCCGCGGAGTTCGCCGAGCGTTTGGCCCGGTGAGCGGACTTCAACCACGAGCGTCGGGAGGGCGTCGTCGGAGGCATCAGTGCCCGGGGCCCAGTACGAGACATCGGGCAGACGGTAGTTTGGGAGTTCTCCGAGCTTCACGCGGCCTTCGGGGCCGAACACGCCACCGTGCTCCTGGCGGTAGAGTCCAAAGCGAAAGCAAAGCTCGCCGACGATCCGGAGATGGGCACTATTTACCATGGGTTTCTGCAACACGACTCCGTCGACGTATTCGAGGTATGGCTTCTCCTCGGGCAGTGCGAGGTACTCCTCGGGCGTCATGCGGGCGCCGTGGTACTTGGATTGCCATTTCGGGCGGGTCGGGGGTTGGAGCCGTGCTCGCGGCTGACGGATGGCCATGGGATGAGTATACGACGGGGTAAGGGGCCGGGAACGGCGAGACCCGGGGGTGGCGCGGGGTGAGTGAGGCTTTGCGGCCCGCGCCGCTGCGTTGGCGGGGCGTTGTTGCGCGCCATTCCTGGCGCGCCTCGGATGGCCGGGGGTTGGTTCATCGCCAGTCGCCGGGAGATACGGCCGTGGCAATACGCCCCAGTGACCTTTTGGCGTGTGAACGCCGCCCGGGCGTGAGGACGGCGTCGGTGTGGCTTTACGGCCCGCGCCGCTGCGCTGGCGGGGCGTTGCAGCGCGCCATTCCTGGCGCGCCTCGGATGGCCGGGGGTGGCTGCCGCGGGGCTGCCGGGAGCGTGCGGGGATTCGCGCGCCTGCTGACGCGCGCCTATGACTTGCGGACGGCGATGGTGACTTTTGTGCCCTCCAGGTCGTGGCCGGCGCTGTGGGCGCCGGGGGCGGGTTCAGTGGCGAGGAGTTCGGTGCTGAGCGTTTCGGCGCGGATGTAGTCTCCCTGGGAGGCGAGGACGCGGGCGACATCGCCGTCGCCGAGGACCCAGGTGGTGATGCGGTCGGCGAGGTCGAAGCCGGCGTCGCGGCGCATGTCCTGGATGCGGCGGACGAGTTCGCGCGCGAGACCTTCGTCGGCGAGCTCGGGGGAGATGGCGGTGGCGACGGCGACGGTGTAGCCGGCCTCCTGGGCGGCGGCGTAGCCGGCGGTGTCCTGCGCCTGCAGGAGGATGTCCTCGGGCTCCAGGTCCTTGCCGGCAACGCTGACGTTGCGGCCACGGCGGACGGCCTCGGCGACCTCGGCGGGGGCGATGGCGGCCAGGCCCGCGCGGATGGCCGCGACCTCGGCGCCGTACTTCTTCCCCAGCACGGGCAGATTGGGTTTGACGTCGTAGGTGACGACGGCAGTCTCGTCGTCGAGGAGGTCCAGGGCCTTCGCGTTAAGTTCCTCGAGGACGAGGTTGGCGTTCTTGCGAAGCGAGAGCGCCTCTTCGGCGGTGCGGGGCTTGACGAGCACCTGCGCGACGGGCTGGCGCACTTTGATCTGGGCCTTCGCGCGGGCCGCACGACCGAGAGAGCAGACGCGCTTCACGAGTTGGGTCTCGGCGTTGAGCGACTCGTCGATGAGCGAGGCGTCGGCCTCGGGCCAGGTGGCGAGATGGACGCTGATGGGCGCGGACTCGTCGGTGGACCGGACCAGGTTCTGCCAGAGTTCCTCGGCGATGAACGGCGTGAACGGGGCGATGAGTTTCGTGACAATGGTCAGGGCGGTGTAGAGGGTGTCGTAGGCGCTCTGCTTGTCGGCATCGCCTTCAGTGGCGCCGCGCCAGAAACGGCGGCGGCTGCGGCGGACGTACCAGTTGGAGAGGTCGTCGACGAAGGCTTCGATGGCGCGGGCGGCATCGGTGGGGTCGTAGGCTTCGAGCTCTTCGGTGACCTTGAGGACGAGCGCGTTCAGCTCGCTGAGGAGCCAGCGGTCGATCTCGGCGGCCGGCTTCGGGCCGCCCGGGGTGGGTTTGTAACCATCGATGTTGGCGTAGCTGACGAAGAACGAGTACGTGTTCCAGAGGGTGAGGAGGAAGCGGCGGAGGCCTTCCTCGACCAGGCCCGAGCTGAAGCGGCGAGAGGAGCCGGCGGGACTGGCGGCATACATGTACCAGCGCGTGGCGTCGGCGCCGTGGGCATCGAGGACGGACCAGGGCTCGACGGTGTTGCCGCGGCTCTTGGACATCTTGTTGCCCTTTTCGTCGTTGATGTGTCCGAGGCAGATGACGTTCTTGTAGCTGATGCCGTCGGGGACGGACTCGGTGGCCTTGAGCATGGTGGCCTCGGCGTGGAGGGTGTAGAACCAGCCGCGCGTCTGGTCGATGGCCTCGCAGATGAAGTCGGCGGGGAAGTGCTTGAGGAACTCGTCCTCGTTTTCGAATGGGTAGTGCCACTGGGCGTAGGGCATGGCGCCGCTATCGAACCAGGCGTCGGCGACCTCGGGGACGCGGCGGGCGGCGCCGCCGCATTTCTCGCAGCGGAGGAGGATGTCATCGATGAAGGGGCGGTGGAAGTCGTCGAGGGCTTCGGCTTTGTCGGGGTCGATAGCGTGCTCGACGATTTCGGCCTTCGAGCCGCAGCACATCGGGGTGGCGCAGTCATCGCACTTCCAGAAGGGGAGGGGCGTGCCCCAGTAGCGTTCGCGGCTAACGGCCCAATCGATGTTGTTTTCGAGCCAGTTGCCAAAGCGGCCGGTCTTGATGTGTTCGGGGTACCAGTTGATGCGGCCGTTGCCCTGGAGGAGGGCTTCTTTCTGCCTGGTGGTGCGGATGTACCAGCTGGGCTTGGCGTAGTAGAGGAGGGGGGTGCCGCAGCGCCAGCAGAAGGGATAGGTGTGCTTGATGGTGGCCTTCTTGAGCATGAGGCCGCGCTCTTCGAGGTCGCGTTCGACATCGCGGTCGGCCCGCTTGGCGAACTTGCCGGCGCCGGGGAGGCCCTCGGCCATCAGGCCGCGGAGGTCGATGGGCTGGACGAACAGCAGGCCGTAGTCCTTGCCCGCCTGGAAGTCTTCGGCGCCGAAGGCGGGGGCGGTGTGGACGATCCCGGAGCCGTCTTCGAGCGAGACGTAATCGGCGGCGACGACCTTGCGGAGGCCGGCGGTGGACTCACGCGGTTCGAGCTTGCGAAGGTGGCCGTCGGAGGCGAAGCGCATGGCCTCGTGGCCGAGGTCCTCGGGGCGGTAGAGTGGCTCGTACTCGAGGCCGGCGAGGAAGGTGCCGGGGATGGTCATGATCGGCGTGACGGGCTCGCCGAAGACCTTTTCGGCAAGGTCCGCGGCGACCACGAGGAGGTCATCGCCGCGATCGTAGATGCCGTACTGGGCGTCTTCCTTCACGGCGAGGGCGACATTCCCGGGGAGCGTCCACGGTGTGGTGGTCCAGGCGACGAGGGCCATGCGGTTGTTGAACGGCATGCGCTGCGGGTGGCCGCGCTTGAAGAGCGCCTCATCGGACACGCGGAACTTGACGAAGACGCTGGGGTCGGGCGTGTCGTCCTGGTAGCCGAGGGAGACTTCGTGGTCGCTGAGGCTGGTACCACAGCGGGGGCAGTGGGGCGTAACGCGATAGTCCTGGTAGACGAGGCCGTGGTCCCACATCTGCTTGAAGATCCACCAGCAGGTCTCGATATAGTCGTTGCTGTAGGTGACGTAGGGGTTGTCGTAGTCGGCCCAGAAGGCGATGCGCTCGCTGAGGCGGGTCCACTCTTCGACGTAGCGGGAAACGGAGTCTTTGCACTTCGCGTTGAAGGCGGCGATGCCGTAGTCCTCGATTTCGGGCTTGGACTTGAGGCCGAGTTCCTTTTCAACCTCGAGTTCGACGGGCAGGCCGTGGGTATCCCAGCCGCCTTTGCGGGGGACGCGGTAGCCGCGCATGGTCTTGTAGCGGGGGATGAGGTCCTTGAAGACGCGCGAGAGGACGTGGTGGATGCCGGGGCGGGCGTTCGCGGTGGGGGGGCCTTCGTAGAAGATGAAGAGCCGGTCTTCGGGGCGCTCTTCGATGCTGCGGCGGAAGATGGCGTTCCGTTGCCAGAACGAGAGGACTTCCTGCTCCATCTTCGGGAAGCTGACGCGTGGATCGACCGGCTTGAACATGGGTGTGCCCCCGTGGCTGCTGGCGGGCCGAGTGCAACCACGTGGCGGCGGTTGTCGTACCCTTTGGCGATGCAGGACTGCAGCGAGCCAGGCGCACAAAAAAACGCGCGCGTCCCACTGCTGGGGACGAGCGCGTACGCCCGCGGTACCACCCCGGTTCCCTTCGGGAGAAGGGCACTCGTGGAGCGCCAACACGCCCCTGCCCCTGGTAACGGAGGGCTGCCGTCCGGGTCTACTGGGGGCCATTGGCCGTTCGCCATTAGCGGTTGGGGTCGCCAACAGCCAGTGGCCCATGGCCATCGGCCTCGTTCGGCCGGAGGCTCGGGAGGGATGTTCGCGCGGGCTGCCCGTGCCCCCTTGCACCAACCGGGGCTCGCTGTGCGGGCGTTACCGCGTTACTCGGCTCCGTCATCGCCGTTACCTGCCAGTGAAGCAGCGAGCGGGCCTGCGTGTCAATGTTGAGGGGCGGTGGGAAGCAGTGGTGGCTGGGCGCTCTCGCGGCAGGAGCGCTGGCATTGGCCTCGTGCGGGGGTGCTGGCGACGATGACGGTGACACGTTCGTGCCGCTCCCGACACCGTCGGCTTCGCCTTCGCCGGAGCCGTTCACGCCACAGCCAGCACCCGAGCCGACGGAGTTGCGGGTGGCCTTCATCAACCTGATGAGCCCGGTGGGCACCGATGCGACGAACACGGTGGCGGCGGACACGTTCGAGGAGCGGCTGAACCTGGTGATTGCCGAGTTGAAGGAGTTCAAGCCGGACATCGTGGGGTTCAACGAGGCGACCGTCACCGAGGCGCACGGGGACGCGCGGGAGAAGCTGGCGACGGCGCTGAAGATGGAGCCGTTCTGGCTGCGGGCGAACCCCTGGTTCCCGGCGCAGACGCGGGATGCGAACGATGCGATCGCGAAGCAGATCGGGTTCGAGGAGGGCGAACTGGTCCTGGTGCGCAGCGACCGGTTCCCGCTGGTCGGCGGAGTCGAGCCGCACTGGATCAACCCGCGGACCTCGGAGACGGAGGGGCGGGTGGCGTTCCATCTGAAGGTGCGCATCCCGGGTACGACGGGAGATGCGGATATTTACATCACACACCTGACGGGCGGGGGCGAAGCGGTGCGGACGCGGCAGGCTGCCTCGGTGGCCGAGTTCATCCGGTCGACGCGGGGTACGGGGCCGGCAATCGTGATGGGCGACCTGAGCGATGTCCCGGAATCGGGCGCGTACGGAGAGATGATGGAGATTGGCCTGCAGGACCCGTTTGCGGAAGCCGGAGTCGCGACGTGTTGCCGCGAATCGCCGGTGGGAGAGCAGAAGCCGCTGACGTTGCGGACGGACTACCTGCTGACGGCGCGTTGGTGGCCGGCGGAAACGGGAGCACTCGGGGAGGCGGCGGCGAAGCGCGCCGACGGGACGGTGTTGTTCGCGAGCGACCACATCGGGTTATTCGCGGTGTTCGCGTTGCCGTAGGTGTGAGTTGCGAGTTGCGAGTTGAGGGCGGTTGGCCGGTACTCGATGGGGCGTTCGGGGGGCGCCATCGCCGCGTTGGCTGGCGCGCACGCCCGGGCCGTAGCGAGCGTGGCGGAGTTTCACGGCCCCGCAGCGCTGCGCTGGCGGGGAGGGGCAGCACGCCATTCCTGGCGTGCCTCGGAGGTGGCGGGGGACCCGCTCTCGAGAGCCCTTGCGCGGGCGGCGTAGGATGCGTCTATCACGCAGCGGAGGAGTCCATGGCTACCGCAGAGTTTGCCGCCCCCTACCCGGTCACGGTGGAGGTCCAGCCGGCCACGGCGCCGCGCGACAAGATGACCATCGGGTTCCGCATCATCCTGGCGATCCCGCACCTGTTACTGGTGGGCGGGCTGGGGTTCGCGGGGAGCATAGGGGCCTGGTGGCTGACGTACGGAGGGATGTTCTCCCTGGGCGTGCTGGGCGCGGTGGCGTCGGTGTGCGCGGTCATTTCGTGGTTCGCGATCATGTTTGCGGAGCAGCACCCGCCGGGGCTGCGCGACCTGTGCATGTTCTATCTGCGCTGGCGGACGCGGGGCCTGGCCTACCTGGGGCTGTTCCGCGATGAGTACCCGCCCTTCGGCGATGCGGAGTACCCGGCATCGATCAACGTGGTGATGGCGGAAGGCGAACGTGACAAGAAGTCGGTGGGGTTGCGCATCTTCTACCTGATCCCGCACGCGATCATCCTCTGGGTGCTCTCGATTGCGTGGACGGTGACGAGCATCATCGCGTGGTTCAGCCTGTTGTTGAACGGGACGTACCCGGAAAGCCTGTACAACTTCGGGCTGGGGGTGATGCGGTGGTCGTTGCGGGTGGAGGCGTATGCGCTGTTGCTGGTGGACGAGTATCCGCCGTTCTCGCTGGACTAGGGCGTTAAGCCGCCAGGTCGCGGAGGGTGCCAGGGACGCGCCAACGAGGGGCGTTGCGAGTTGACGTTCGCGGTGGTCGGTGAGGCGTCCGGGGGTGGGGCCGCCGGGCCCGGTGACGCACGCCGATGAGTGGCGCCGGCGTGGGGCTTGCCGGCCCGCGCCGCTGCGCTGGCGGGGCGTTGGAGCACGCCATTCCTGGCGTGCCTGAGAGGGGGGGAGTTGCGAGTTACGTGTAGCGAGTTGCGAGTGGGGGTGTGGTTGCGAGTTGCGGGCGCGGGGGAGCGAAGCGGCCGTGATCTTTTTGGGTGCGGGCCGCCGGGCCCAGGGAGTGGCCGGCGGCCCGCCAAACCTGCGCGCCACGCGTCAGGCGCGCGCCTGCGACGAGGAGGCAGCGGGTGTGGAGGGGCGGGCGGGCGCGGCCCGGCGGGTCACCTTCTTGTAGCCGCTGACGCGGAGGACGGTGAGCGCGGTGACCGCGGCGAGCGAGAAGATGTAGCCCCAGTAGACGAGCGGGAGTTGTGTATCGGTGCCGGCGGCCATGCCATGCCAGAGCGAGCCGGCATAGGCCAGGAAGGTCACGTAGTGGAGCGTCCGCCAGCGCTTCTGGCCGATGCGTGACCGCATCCAGAAGCTGGCGGTAGTGATGGCGCAAAGCCACGCCGAGACGATGCCCACGCCAATGGCGACCGGCTGGTAGGGAGATACGAACGGCACGATCACGCCGAGCGACGTGAAGTTCAGGAACCCATCGAACAACAGGCTGCCCGCGTGCACGCCGATGAGCACGATCGAAGCGACGGAGAGGAACTGGTGCATCTCGAACACAAAGGGGCGGCTGAGCATGCCGTCGCTCGCCTTCGTGCTGATGAGCAGGCCCATGATGACCGAAGCGCTCAACACCGCGAAGGCGGCGAGCCCCGATGCGCGGCTGACTGCCCACGGGATATGGCCCAGGTCGGCGCCCTGCAGGGCGAAGGCGCCGAGAAACGAGGCCAGGAAGAACGAAATGAGCATGCTCGGCGTGAGGTTCATCAGGAACTCCGGGTCCGTTTCACCCTTGTCGTTGTCGTTGTCGCTGGCTGCTGGCGGATGGTGGTCTGCGCGGTGAATGTGCTCGAACTGCCGGTGGCGGAGGTGCTTTCGCCGGCGGGGGCGCTCGCCTCAGCGAAGTAGGCGGTCCCGCCTACGACGGCCACGGCCAACGCCCCGGCGATCGCGATGCGGGCCTTCTGGTAGCGAACTGCCATCAGTCATCGTCCTCGTGGTCGTCGTCATCATCGTCGTCGTGGTCGTCGTCGCGCTCGTGACGCTCGTGCTCTTCGTCCTCGTCCTCGTCGTCTTCCCACTCGTCGTCGTCTTCGCGGCCGATCAGCGCCGGCTCGAGGACGAAGTTGCCATCGCCGCCGGTATTGATGATGGAGGTGGGGCCGCCGGCGCTCTCCTGGGGGGCCTCGTCGCCGCCGCCGCGTGGGGCCGCGAGCGCGCCGGCAACCAGCACGCCGGCGAAGGCCGCTCCGGTAATCACTGCGATTTTGACGTCCATTTCGACTGCCTCGTTTCGAAGATGTCTCCATGGTGCCTGCCGGAGCTAAGAACACCCTGAGGGGAAGATAAGAAGTTTCAAAGGCAAACACGGCGGCAATGTGGTGTGATTGGATCCGCGATGCACCTCTTGCTTGTGGAAGACGACGAGCGCCTTGCGAAGGCCGTACAGCGCATCTTTACGGCCGAAGGACACGTCGTGGACTGGGTCGCCGACGGCGAGGAGGCGCTCGCCCAGGCCGGGGTCGAGCCGTACGACGTGTACGTGCTCGATGTGATGCTGCCCTCGGTCGATGGGTTCGAGATCACCCGGCGCTTGCGGGCATCCGGGAAGTCGGCGCCGATCCTGATGTTGACCGCGAGGGACTCCGTGCGCGACCGGGTGACCGGGCTCGATGCGGGCGCGGACGACTACCTGGTGAAGCCGTTCGCGCCGGAGGAGTTGCTCGCCCGCGTGCGCGCGCTGGGCAGGCGCCAATCGGCGGTGAATGCGGAAGCCGACGTGTTGCGGGTGGCCGACCTGGAACTGAACGTGCGCACGCGGGAGGCGACCCGAGGTGGCCGGCGGATCGAGCTGACGGCGAAGGAGTTCGTGCTCCTCGAAGCCCTGATGCGCCATGCCGGGCATGTGATGACCCGGTCGCGGCTTTTGGACACGGTGTGGAGCTACGACGTGCTGACGGATTCCAACGTGGTGGAGATGTACATCCACTACCTGCGCAACAAGATCGACAAGGACTTCGATGAGAAGCTCATCCGCACGGTGCGGGGCGTTGGCTACGCCATCAGGGAGGCCTGATGTTTCAGCGCGCCCGCCTGGTGCTGACCGCTTCCTACGCCGCGGCGCTCTTGCTGACGATCGCCGGTGTGGGGTTCGCGAGCTACATCCTCATCCGGAACGACCTGAACGGGGAGATCGACCGGAGCCTGCGGTCGGCCACGCGCGAGCTCGAAGCGCTTGACGTGCTCGAGACGGGGACGCCCGGTGCAGCGCCTACGCCAACCCCGGACCGGGCGGGGAGGGACGATGACGATGATGAACACGACGATGAGCACGACGACGACGAGCACGACTCGGTCCGCCTGGCGGTCCTGGCGAGCGATGTCTTCTACCTGGTGATCGATGCGGACGGGACGGTAGTTTCCAATCCACGAGGAGTGAACCTCGACGGCATCGACCTTGCGAGCCTGGTCGACGCTCCGGGCGAGGAAGAGATCCAGCAGGTGACGGGCGAAAACGCCGAGTACCGGATGGCGGTGAAACAGTTGGACGACGGCAGCTTCCTGGCAGTTGGGCGTTCGCTGCGGTTGGTCGAACACCAGCTGGAGACGCTGCGCCTGGTGTTCGTGACCGGGGGCATCATCGGGCTCGGGGTCTCGCTGGCGAGCGGGTTCTGGCTCGCGGGCCGTACCCTCGGGCCGATACGGCGGGCGCTGGAAACGCAGCGGCAGTTCATCTCCGATGCGTCGCACGAACTGCGGACGCCGCTGGCGGTGGCGAAGGCGAACAACGCCCTCCTGCTCGATGAGCCGGAGGCGACGGTCGAGTCGAAGCTCGACCAGGCCGAGGCGGTGGCTGCCGAGCTCGATCACCTGACGGTGCTGGTGGGCGACCTGACGACGCTGGCGCGGGCGGACGAGGGCCGGGCGAACCTTCTCATCGAACCGGTGGACCTGGGCGAGCTGACAGAGGAGGTGGTAAGGGACATGGGCGCGCTGGCCGACCTGCTGGAGGTGCGGCTGACCTGCGAGGCGGGGCCGGCGCCGGTGGATGGCGACCGGGCGCGGCTGCGGCAGCTGCTGATGATCCTGGTGGACAACAGCCTGAAGTACGCGAACGCGGGCGGGAACGTGCACGTGCGGTGCGGGACGGATGGCGGGCGCGTGGAGCTGAGTGTGACCGACGACGGGGCCGGGATATCGGCTGCCGACCAGAGGCGGATTTTCGAGCGGTTCTACCGGGCCGATAGCGAGCGGACGCGGAGCAAGGGGGGGACGGGGCTGGGTCTGGCGATCGGCAAGTGGATTGTGGAGGCGCACGGTGGGCGGATTGCGGTGGAGTCGCAGGTAGGGAAGGGGACGACGTTCCGGGTGCGGTTGCCCGGGGGGTAGTAGAGGAGGGAGGAGGGAGGAGTGGGCCCCGCCCCGGCCCTCAACCCGGGGTGGGAGTTGCCGCCTGGGTGGAGTCTGACGGCCCGCGGCGCTGCTCTGGCGGGGGCCGCAGCACGCCATTACTGGCGTGCCTCGGAGTGGGGATGGGGAGTGCGGAGGGGAAGCATCCTGGCGAGCAGCACGGCTCGCGGTTGCATGCCGATGGCGGGGCTGGCCTGCGTGTCCCCTCCTTCACAGTCGGGCCTTGCGAATTCCTGGATGGTGGCGGTGTCTTGCTGGTTGTTGTGCGGCGGGCGCGTACACTCTAACGTTGACGTTAATGTTGAGACCTGAACGCGACCCGGACCGTCCCCGGCGCGCGGAGCGCACCCGGCTGGAGCGGCAGCGGCCGCAGCGGCCCGCGTGGCCGACCTTCAAGCGCGTCATCGGGCTGCACCGGCCACACCTTGGCGTGGTGGCGCTGCTGATCGTGGTGATAGTCGCGTCGGCGCTGGTGGGGCTGGGGCCGGCGTACCTGCTGCAGCGGATCGTCGACGATGCGCTGCCGACGGCGGCGGGCGGGGGCAGCGGCTCGAAACTGAACGCGCTCATCCTGGCGATGGTGGTGCTGGTTGCGTTCGGGGCGTTCTTCGGCGTGGTCCAGAGCTACCTTTCGAACGTCATCGGCCAGACGGTGATGTTCGACCTGCGGCGCGACCTCTACCGCCACCTGACGGGGATGTCGCTGCGGTGGTTCACCTCGAACCGGACGGGCGAGGTGCTGTCGCGCGTTTCGAACGACGTCGGGTCGGTGCAGAACGCGGTGAGCGAGGCGCTGACGGGCATCATCGGGAACCTCATCATCGTGCTCTCGACGTTCGGGCTGATGCTGTTCCTGGACTGGCGGCTGGCGCTGTTCTCGGTGGCGTTCATCCCGGTGTTCCTGTTCCCGGCGCGGCGGGTGGGGAACATCCAGCGGGAGCTGCTTGGCGAATCTCAAGAGCAGCTGGCGAACCTGAACACGCGGATGCACGAGACGCTCTCGGTGAGCGGCGCGCTACTGATGAAGACGTTCGGCCGGCAGCAAATGGAGTACGACCGGTTTGAGGAGACGGCGCGGGAAATCCGGCGGCTGAACATCCGGCGGGCGATGGTGGGGCGGGGGTTCATGGTGGCCATGGGGCTGTTCACCTCGCTGGCGCCGGCGATCGTCTACTGGTACGGGGGGCACCGTGTGCTCGGGGGCGAGGCCTCGCTGGGCACGGTGGTGGCGACGGCGAGCCTGCTTGGGCGGATGTTCCAGCCGGTGAACCAGCTGATGGGGATCAACCTCACGCTCATCAGCTCGCTGGCGCTGTTCGAACGCATCTTCGACTACCTGGACCTGGAGCAGGAGATCGCGGACCGGCCGGGGGCGGTCGCGCTGACGGATGTGCGCGGCGAGGTGCGTTTCGAGGACGTGACGTTCGGCTACCGCAAGGACACGCCGGTGCTCAACGGGATCTCATTCACTATCCCGCCGGGGAAGTTCGGCGCGCTGGTGGGGCATTCGGGCGCGGGGAAGACGACGACGGCGTACCTGTTGCCGCGCCTCTACGACGTGGACGGCGGGCGAATCACGATCGATGGGCACGACATCCGTGACGTGACGCTGGAGTCGCTCACGGCGAGCATCGCGATGGTGAACCAGGAGCCGTACCTGTTCCACGACACGATCCGGGCGAACCTGCGCTATGGCGCGCCGGGTGCGACGGACGAGGAGATCGTTGACGCGTGCCGGGCGGCGAACATCCACGACTTCATCGCGGGGCTGCCGTACGGGTACGACACGATCGTGGGGGAACGGGGCTACCGGCTCTCGGGCGGGGAGAAGCAGCGGGTGTCGATTGCGCGGGCACTGCTGAAGGACCCGGCGATCCTGGTGCTGGACGAGGCGACCTCGAGCGTGGACACGCACACCGAGCGGATCATCCAGGATGCGCTGGCGCACCTGACCCGGGGGCGGACGGTGCTGGCGATCGCGCACCGGCTATCGACGATCCTGGCAGCGGACGTGATCCTGGTGCTGGACCACGGGCGGCTGGTGGAGTCGGGCACGCACCCGGAGCTGATGGCGCGGGGCGGGCTGTACGCGGCGTTGTACAACGAGCAGTTCGCGGACCGTGCGGGGGCGGCGGCGGGTTAACGACGAGGCACAGGGGGAGGAGGGAGGAGGGAGGAGTGGGTGATGACGGCGGTGTTGCGGCACTTGCGGGGTTCTTCGGCCCGCGCCGCTGCGCTGGCGGGGCGTTGAAGCGCGCCATTCCTGGCGCGCCTCGGATGTGGGGAGTGGGTTTGGGAGGAGGTTGTGGCTCGGGGGGCCGATTGCCAAATGAGAGAACGGCCCTCTCCCGGGTTGGGAGAGGGCCGCTGGTGTTCTTCCTGCCGCCGGGGCTGTTAGGCGCGGCTTGCCGGCTTGCCGGCCGCCTTCAGCTGCTCGTTGTGCTGCTCGCGCGTGGCCGCGAACGTCCACGGGGCGTAGGCGCCATTCATATCGGTGATCTTCTCGAAGTTATCCGAGAACCAGTCCGCATCCTTGAACTCGTGCGGGTCGTAGTTGACGCCCTTCGTGAGGACGATGGCGCTGCGGCTGTAGCGGCCTCCCGAGGCGTTGATGCAGATGCCGCTCTCGTTGCACTGGGGCGACGCGAGGTAGGTGACGGCGGGAGCGACGTGCTCCGGAGCCATGACCTGGGCGCGCTCGGCGTCGTTGGGGTCGCGGCCACCGAGGTTCTCGGTCATGCGGGTCTGGGCGCCTGGGGAGATGAGGTTGACGTTGATGTTGTACTTTTCGCCCTCGATCTTGGCGACGTTCATGAGGCCGTACATGCCGGCCTTGGCGGCGCCGTAGTTGGCCTGGCCGAAGTTGCCGACGAGGCCCGAGGACGAGGTGGCCATGACTACGCGGCCATAGGCCTGCTGGCGGAAGACGGGCCAGGCATGGTGGAGCAGGTTGTAGCACTGCTTCAGGTGGACGCGGATGACGAGGTCCCAGTCCTGCTCGGCCATGTTGTGGAGGGCAAGGTCGCGGAGGATACCGGCGTTGGCGACGACGGCATCAAGGCGGCCCCAGGTGTCCATGGCCTGCTTGACCATGTTGTAGCAGTCTTCGTAGCTGCCGACATCGCCGGGGTTGGCGACGGCTTCGCCGCCGAGGGCCTTGATTTCGTTGACCACCTGCTGGGCGGGCGTTTCATCGGCGCCTTCGCCGGAAACGCTGCCGCCGAAGTCGTTGACGATGACCTTCGCGCCATGCTTCGCGAGGTCGATTGCGTAGGCGCGGCCAAGGCCGCGGCCGGCGCCTGTGACCAGGGCAACCTGGCCATCGAGTCGAACTGCCATGAAGTATTCCTCCGGGAACGTTTTGTGCGTGCGCATCCTACCAGCTCTGTCGCTGGTGGCGTTGGACGCAGGGCGAGGGCCGGCAACAGCTAGGGCGCTCCCTGGGTGACGCCGGTGTTAAGGCTGCCGCCGAGGAGGGTGGTCGGGTCGAGGATGACGCCCTGGCCGGAGGGGATGAGGGCGATCTGGATGTTGTCGCCGAGGCGCTGGAGGGCCTCGAACTGGATGACGGCGGGGGTGAGCGACTCGGCGAGCAGGCGGTTGGCGGCAGCCTGCCCTTCGGCGCGGACGCGGATGGACTCGGCTTCGCCCTTTGCGGTCTCGACGAGCTGTTCAGCCTCGAACTGGCGCTGGAGGACGCGTTCCTGTTCGCGGAGGGCATCCTGGGTGGCGATCTGCTTCTGTTCGATGGCGGCCTTGAACTCGGCGTTGAACTCGATGTTGTCGATCAACAGGTCGTTGATATCGATGGAGTACCGGGCGAGCTCCGAGCGGAGGCGCTCACGCACGGCGCTGCGGATGGCTTCGCGGTTGGGGCCGACATCGACGGTGGAGTATTTGACCGTTTCTTCCTTGAAGAAGTTGTTGACGCGCGGTTCGATGAGGCGATCGAACCAGTTGGGGCCGACCTGGCGGTAGAGGTCCTGGACATCTCCCGCGGAGACGGAGTAGTTCACGGTGGCGACGACGAAGACGTCCTGGGTTTCTTTTGAGAAGGCGGTGACGTTTTCGAAGCGGTGGCGCTGGACCTGGATGCTCTCGGTGCGGAGGTCCTGCCAGGGCGCGATGAACTGGAGGCCCTCGCCTTTCTGGCCGACGATTTCGCCGAACTGATAGACGACGCCAACGTGGCCGGCCTCGATCGGCTTGATCGAGGCGAGGGCGGTGTGGAGGCCGGCCCAGAGCACGAAGATGACGATGCCGGCACCCATGACGAGGGACCCCCGGAACCGTTCGACCGAGCCCGGAGTGGCAGCAGCGCGAGCGGTTCGCCCGGCGAGGATCACGCCACCGGAAACGACGGCAGCGACGAGCAGACTAACAACCCAGATCATGACTCACCTCCTCTGGTGGCCATCACTGTAGCGGGTTTGCGGTGGGTTCTGCCGCCGGCCAGCGTGCAGGCGCTCCGGGGACATCCAGTTCCTGTGAAGACGGGGCTATCCCGGAAACCGGTATGCTTCGGCGCACCTGAACTGGAGGGACGCGGTGGGCGCGAAACTGACCAAGGATTCGATTGACCTGGGGATCGTGGTGAGCGACGGGCCGGCGGCGCTGGCGTTTTATCGCGATACGCTGGGGTTCGAACACGTGGCCGATACGCCAATGGGCGGCGGCGGGACGATGCACCGGCTGATGTGCGGGACGAGCCTGATCAAGGTGATATCGGGGACGAACCCACCGTCGAAGGCACCGCCGGGTGGACTCCAGGGCGGGTACGGTTACCGGTACTGGACGATCTCGGTTTCGAACCTGGACGAGCTGGTGGCGGCCTGCGCGACCGGCGGCTACAACGTCCCGGTGGCAGCACGTGAGATCCGTCCGGGGGTGCGGATCGCGATGGTGGAGGACCCGGACGGCAACTGGGTGGAATTCCTGGAATCGAGCCAGTAGCGCCGCGAGCCGCGGCGGTTGAGGGGCATCACCCGAAAAGACGAGGCGTTACCGGCGGGTAGCGTGCTACGTTGCCCTGCGTGACAAGCGGTACCCACCTGGGGCGCAATCTCCGGCTGCTCTACGCCTACTGGTTCCTGCGCGAGTTCCAGCTCTGGATCCCGGTCTGGATCGTGTTCCTGACGATCGAGCAGGGGTTCAGCCTGACGGCGGTGACGTCGGCCGAAGGGCTGTTCCTGGTGGGGGTGGTGGTGCTGGAGGTCCCGACGGGTGCGGTGGCGGACAAGTGGGGGCGGTCGCTTTCGATGGCGCTGGGGGCGTTCTTCCTGGGTGTTTCGGTGCTGGTTTTTGCGTTCACCACGTCGTTTGCGGTACTGCTGGCGTCGTTCATGTTGTGGTCGGTGGCATCGACGTTGATGTCGGGTGCGGACATGGCGTTGTTGTTCGACACGTTGAAGACGGGTGGGCGAGAGAGCGAATACGAGCGGATCGCGGGGCGGGGGGCGGCGCTGAACTGGTCGGGTGTTGGCGTCGCGACGTTGCTGGGCGGGCCGGTTGCGGCGTTGTTCGACATCCGGTTCACGATTTTTCTCGGGGCGGCGACCTGCCTGGTGACCAGCCTGATTGCGCTCGCGCTGTGGGAGCCGCCGCACGCGCGGGGCGACAGGCCGGCCGAGCCGTACCTGCGTTCGATCCGGATGGCGTTCCAGGAAGTCTCGGCGACGTCGGACCTGCGCGCGGTGATCCTGCTGGCGGGGATCGCCCTGGCGGCGCTCCACGGGGTGCAGTACCTGGTCCAACCGTTCCTGGTCGACCGGGACATCGAAGTCGGGGTGGTGTTCTCGTTACTGCAGGTGCCGCTGTTCGCGGCGGGGATGTTCGGGGCCTTGCTGGCGGCGCGGGTGGCGGGACAGAACCGTACGCGGCAGGCGTTGTTCGTGGTGCCCGTGATTGGGGCGGCGGGGTGCGTGACGCTGGCGCTGACGCCGGGGCTCGGTGCGTACGCGGCCTTTCCGGTGGTGGTGCTCGTGGGTTCGATGCTGCATCCGCTGTCGACGGGATATGTGAACCGCCGGGTGGGGTCGGAGCGGCGGGCGACGATCCTCTCGATGCAGGGGATGGTGATGAGCCTGGTGATGGCGGCGATGGTGCCGGCGCTGGGGTTCGCGACGGACAGGTGGGGGCTCGGGGTGGCCTTTGCCGCGTGCGGGACGGTAGCGCTGGCCTCGTTGCTGCTCTTCGGGAAGCCGTTGCTGGGTGCGCGGGGAGGGGTTGACGGGGCGATCCCGGCGCAGGTGGCGGGCGAGGCATAGGGGTGGCGGGGCAGGCCGGGCGGGGCGGAAACGTGTTCGTAACGCCGCCGCAATTCGGCCGAAATCGCCGCGGGCTAGGGTAGGGCCTGAGGTTGCTTCCCGGCACGCCGGAGCCGCCCGAAACATGATCTTCATGCCGGGGCGGTTGGGCGTGGCTGGTATCAACCGTGAAACCCGTCACAATCGGGATACCCGCGAGTCACGCCCACGAGGAGCTCCCATGACCCCAGATGAGATCAAGAACTTTAGCGAGCGCAACGGGATCCGGTTCGTCGATGTGAAGTTCGTCGACCTGTTCGGCCAGTGGCAACACCTGACGCGGCCGATCCACGAGCTGAACGAATGGACGGACTACGAGCGCTCACCGTGGCGGGCGGGCTACGGCTTCGACGGCTCGTCGATCCGCGGTTTCCAGAAGATCGAAGAGTCGGACATGTTGCTTGTCCCGGACCCGACGACGGCGATCATCGACCCGTTCATCCAGTCGCCGACGCTCTCGGTGATTGCGAACGTGGAGGACCCGGTGACGCGCGAGTCGTATTCGCGCGACGCGCGGTACGTGGCGCAGAAGGCCGAGAAGTACCTGAAGGAAACGGGCGTCGGCGATACGGTGTACATCGGGCCGGAGCTCGAGTTCTTCATCTTCGATGAGGTGCGCTTCGCGAGCGACCAGCACTCGGCCTTCTACTCGGTCGATTCGGACGAGGGTATCTGGAACAGCGGGGCGGAGGCGACGCTGCGGGGGGACCTGAACCAGGGCTACCGGCCGCGGTACAAGGAAGGCTACTTCCCGGTGAGCCCGCACGACACGCAGACGGACATCCGGAACGAGATGGTCGAGATCATGGAGTCGGTGGGGATCCAGATCGAGCTGCACCACCACGAAGTGGCGACGGCCGGTCAGGGCGAGATCGACATGCGGTTCGACACGCTGACGAAGATGGGTGACAAGTCGCTGCTCTACAAGTACATCGTGAAGAACGTGGCGAAGCGGCACGGCAAGGTGGCGACCTTCATGCCGAAGCCGCTGTACGCGGACAACGGGTCCGGCATGCACACGCACCTTTCGATCTGGAAGGGCGGCGAGAACCAGTTCGCCGGAGACGAATACGCGGGCGTTTCGAAGATGTGCAAGTCGTACATCGCGGGGCTGATCCGGCACGGGCGGGCGCTGATGGCGATCGCGGCGCCGACGACGAACAGCTACAAGCGGTTGGTGCCGGGGTATGAGGCACCGGTGAACCTGGTGTATTCGGCGCGGAACCGTTCGGCGGCGTGCCGCATCCCGCTGGTGAGCCCGAGCCCGGCATCGAAGCGGGTGGAATTCCGGCCGCCGGACCCGGCGGGGAACCCGTACCTGACGTTCGCGGCCGTCTTCATGGCGGGCATGGACGGGATCCTGAACGGATGGGACCCGGGCGAGGCGCTGGACAAGACGAACCTGTTCGACCTGAGCATCGAGGAGCTGGAAAACATCCCGACCGTGGCGCAATCGCTCGAGGGTTCGCTCCAGGCGCTGGAAGAAGACCACGAGTTCTTGCTGAAGGGCGGGGTGTTCACGCCGGACCTGCTGGAGACGTGGATCGCCTACAAGCACGAGAACGAAGTGGACCCCATCCGGATGCGGCCGCACCCGTACGAGTTCCACATGTACTTCGACGTGTAGGTCTGCGGGGGGACTGCACATGGAGAAGGGGCAGCCGGTTGGCTGCCCCTTCTGCGTTGGCGGGAAGTCCGGGATTAGTTGCCGAGGGCCCCGGCGATGAGGGTCTCGTGTTCGAGGGCGGCGCGGGCTGCCTCCGCCAGGACCATGGCACCCGGGACATCGAGCGGGAGCGTCCCATCGAAAAGCGCTTCCTGGACGTCGCCGGCGAAGGGGTCGGGCGAGCCGGTGGAGGCGCCGGCAACGGGCGCGGGATCTGTGTAGGGCTCGAACATGGCGTCGTGCTGCGCGATGGCGAACCGCGTGAAGTCGGCCGTCGAGACGGTGGTTCGGTCGGTCGCTTCGAGCGGCAGGGTGGCGTCGAAGAGGGCTTCGTTGACGGCGCCGGTGTATCCCTCGGTGGTGAGGGTGAACGCCGCGGCCGCGGGGGCTGGGGCGCTACCATCGCGCCAGGCGTACGCGCCAACACCAAGGCCGATCGCCACGCCGAGCAAGGCGGCGACCGCGGCGGCGACGATCGAGGTGCCGGTGAACCCGCTCGGGGTGTTGCTGCCGTGATACGGCAGCCCGATGTGGCGAAGCATTGCGTTCATGCTTTCCTCCTTGGAATTGGGCGTGATGCCCGGGTGCACAGTGCGCCTGTTGGGGGAGGAGGACTATGAGGTGGTTCACGCGTGGTTGTGTTTCGCATGACGGAACGTGAGGTGGGTCACAGGAAGGCGGTCACGCCACGAAATGTCATCCGCCCTGTCCCGGTCATGGTTATCTTGGGGCATGGGAGCACCATCGCAGTTTGTCGATCTCGGTGGTTTCATCGAGGTCACCCCGGGTACCGGGGGAGCCGGCCGCACATCGCGGGCTCGGGCGTCACGGTCGACCGCATCGCTGTTCTGCACACGGTCGATGCGATAGGCCCGCCGGAGATTGCCAGCGACCTCGGCCTGAGCCTGGGCCAGGTCCACGCGGCACTGGCTTTCTTCCACTTGAACCGCGAACTCTTCGAGGAGTGGCTGGGCAACCTCTCGGCGTGGCGGCTCGATAAGCGGTAGTTCGGCCACAATCGTCGTGCTGGCGCTGGCATAGCGGCGCGCGGGTGCGTTATGCTCCGGCGGACATGACGAAACCACGCTTCCTCCTCACCTGGATCTTCGCCCTCCTGCTCGTCCTCCCGTTCGGCGCGGCCGCGTGCGGCGACGACGATAGCGACGCCACCCCCGAAGCGACGGGCAACGCCGCGACCAAGGCGACCTCGGCTCCTTCGCCCAGGCCGGAACCGACAAAGATCGGCGGCAGCATGATCCTCGCGACGACGACGAGTACGCAGGACAGCGGTTTGCTCGACGTGCTCGTGCCACTGTTCGAGAAGGAGACGGGCGTCGAGGTGAAGGTCATTGCGGTGGGCACCGGCGCCGCGCTGGAGATGTCGGCCAAGGGCGATGCCGATGTGGCGCTCACGCACGCGCTGGCGAGCGAGAAGAAGTACGTCGACTCGGGCGACCTGGTCGAAGGGCAACTGGTGATGCACAACGACTTCATCATCGTAGGCCCGAAGGATGACCCGGCGAAGGTGAAGGAGGCGAGGGACCTGAACGCGGCGATGGCGGCGATCGCGCCGGTGGGGCCGTTCATTTCGCGGGGAGACAACTCGGGCACGCACACGAAGGAGCTTGCGCTCTGGAAGGCAGCGGGCATCGAACTGAGTGCCGTGAAGGACCGCGAAGAGACCGGCCAGGGCATGGGCGCGACGCTGAACGTGGCCGACCAGAAGAAGGGATACACGCTGACCGACCGGGCAACCTACCTGGCGCTGAAGAAGAACCTGGCGCTGGAGGTGGTATTCGAAGGGGCCGCGCCGCTGCTGAACATCTACCATGTGTACGTGGTGAACCCGGAGAAACACACCGGCGTCAAGGCAGTGCAGGCCCGGGCGTTCGTCGCCTTCATGGTGGCGCCAGAGACGCAGGCTGTGATCGCCGAGTTTGGGAAGGCGGAGTTCGGTGAGCCGCTGTTCGTGCCCGACGCTGGCAAGAAGGTTGAGGACCTCGGCAAATAGCCGCTGATGGAAGCGCTCTGGGAGGGGCTGCAGGAGGCCGTAAGGCTCATCGCGGAGGGCGATGCCGAGTTGCGCGACATCGCCCTCCGCACGATCTTCGTCTCCGGGATCGCCACCCTGCTGGCAATGGCGGCGGGGGTGCCGGTGGGGTACTGGTTGGCGCGGGGGCGGTTCCGGGGGCGCATGGTGTTGCTGGGCGCGGTGAACACCGGGATGGGGATGCCGCCGGTGGTGATGGGCCTGATCGTGTGGCTGATGCTCGTCCGGAGCGGCCCGTTCGGCGACCTGGACCTGATCTACACCAAGCGGGCCATGGTGATCGCGCAGTTCCTGATCGCGACGCCACTGGTGGTGGGGTTCACGGCGGCGGCGGTACAGTCCTTGCCGCGCGACCTCCCGGACCTGCTGGCGGTGCTGGGCGCGGGGCGCCTGCGGTCGCTGCTGCTGCTGGCGCGGGAGGCGCAGCTCGGGCTGCTGGCGGCGATCATGGCTGGCTTCGGGGCGGTCGTCTCGGAAGTTGGGGCTTCGATGACGGTGGGCGGCAACCTGCAGGGGAACACGCGGGTGTTGACCACCGCGATCGTGACGGAGACGAGCCGGGGGAATAACGACCGGGCGATCGCACTCGGTATCATCCTGCTTGCGATGGCATTCCTGGTGAACCTGTTGCTGACCATGGTGCAGCAGCGGCGCGCGCGGTAGCGGGCCGATGGATGTCGCATTCCGGGGGCTGGAGTTCCGGCGAAGCGGCCATATCGTGCTCGCGTTGCCGGAGCTGACCCTCGCAAGCGGGCGGGTAACGGCGGTGCTGGGGCCAAACGGTTCGGGGAAGACGACGATGTTGCGGCTGATCGCGTCGCTGGAGCGCCCCGATGCCGGGGAGGTACTCCTGGGGGGCCGGCCATCGAGGGCGGACCGGGAGACGCGCGAGACGATCGCGTACGCATTCCAGCACGCGGCGTTTCTCACGGGGACGGTGCGTTCGAACATGGACCTGGCGTTGCGGTTGCGGTCGCTTCCGGCGGCGGAGCGTGCAGGCCGGATCGAGCAAGCGGCGGCGGTGTGCGGGATTGGGCACCTGCTGGAGCGGAACGCGCACCGGGTTTCCGGGGGGGAGGGCCAGCGTGCGAACCTGGCGCGGGCGCTCTGCCTGCGGGCGCCGGTCACGCTGCTCGATGAGCCGCTTCACGGGCTGGACCGGGGCACGCGGGAGGCGTTGCTGGCGGAGTTGCCGGGAATGCTGCGCACGTTTGCCAGCACGACGATCCTGGTGACCCATGAGCGCGACGAGGCGATGCGCCTGGGCGACGACCTGGTGGTGCTGATGAACGGGCGGCTGCGGGCGCACGGCGAAAAGGGCGAGGTGTTCCGGGCGCCGCCCGACCGCGATGTGGCGGCCTTCCTGGGGTATGCGGTGCTGGGCGACGCCGCCATCCGTCCGGGGGCGCTGCGTGTGGGGCCGGGCGAGTTCGAGCTAGCGATGCGGGTCGAAGGGGTGGGCGACATGGGCACCCACCTGGAGGCATGGGGCCGCGCCGGGGAGACGCTCCTGCGGGCGGTGGTGGACGGGGAAGTGCCGGCCAGGGGAGACGAAGTGACCGTGTCGGCACCCTCGGCGGCGGTTGTCCGCTTTCCCCCGGTGAGTGGCCCTCTCGCGACGGCTGGGGAGGGGGTGGAGGGCGCCCTCGGGACTGCGCACCCGTGAAGTGGTTGGCCCTGATGGGAAACGTGAAAATCTGTTGACAGGCCGATCCGGGCGAGCGTAGGGTGAACTCATGGATGTGGTTACTGGCATCCTCTGACCGACACGGCGGCACCGACTGGTGCCGCCGTTTGTGCTTCTAGAAGGAGGGACAGCGGGTCATGCAGTCGAGCTTAATTGGCAAGGTTGAGAAGGCGAAGGTCTACGCACAGGAGCGCCACCGGATGCAGGTTGATGACCTTCACGTTGCGTTCCACGGGGAAAACAGCGACCACGACGTATCGCTGCACGACGGGAAGTGGTCGTGTACGTGCGACTTCTTCACGGCCTGGAGCGTCTGCAGCCACACGATGGCCCTCGAACGTGTGCTCGAAGGCATGGTCCCCCACCAGGAGATGGCCGGGGTTTCGTAGGAATCCTGCGACGGCGACGGCGGGGCCTGACGGTGCCGCCGTCGGCCGGCGCTAGTGCGCGGGCCCTGGGCCGTCGCGTTCACTGAGAAATCGTGCCCACGCTTCATCGCGTTTGCGCGCGCCCCTGCGGTAGCCCACCTGGGCGAAGAGGAGCGGGCCGAAGAACTGGGCAAGGAAGTAGCCGCCGAGCAGGAGTTCGGCGAAGGCGAACGCGGGGTGGCCAAGGAGGCCGGGGCCCCACGTCACCATCCAGACAAAGACCAGGGAGGCGATGATCATGCCGGTGAAGGCGCCGGAGTGGACCCAGCGCGCCTCGGTGGATTGCTTGAGCTTGTAGGCGCGGAGGACGGGCTGGGGGATCTCGTTGACGGTTTCGCGTTCGCTGGTGAGGGTGCCGCAGAAGGGGCAGCGGGTATCGTCGTTGCGGAGACGGGCGTAGCAAAAGCCGCAGAAGCGGCCAGCGGCGGGGACGCGGCGGTCGAGCCGTTCCTCCATCTTCTCCTGGAGGCGGTCGAGGTAGGGGTAGGGGGTGACGTACCCGGCAATCCCTTCGACCTTCGGCGCACCGGCTGCGGGTTCGCTACTCACGTTCCTAGCGAACCATCGCCCGGGGTGAGTGGCAAGTGCGCTGGAGCGGGAACCCCAGACCGGTGGGCGGTGTAGTACGGCTATGAAGCTGTTGCTGGTTCTCGCTGGAGTTGTCGTGGCTGGTGGGGTGTTCCTCACGGGCGGGTTGCTGGTCCAATCCGGGGATGCCCGCGACGCGGAGGGCGTACAGACGCCGGGCGTCCGCGGCGGGGCGATGGCGCCGGCTGCCGACCCTCAGCATGCCCGGTGGGAGTTCCTGCGGCGGCCGCTGGTGGTGCCCCGCGATTTAGCGGGCGGGGCGTGCCCGGCGGGCGCGGGTTCGCTTCCCGGGACGGGACTCGAACACTGGACCGGGGGCGAGCACGTGTACCTGGCCTCGGGAGCCGACGGGCGCATGACGTACGTGACGCGCGCGGGCGACTGGGCCGTGATTGGCGGGCAGAAGACGGCATTCCTTGCAGCGCCGGGGGTGGCGGGCGAGGCGCTGGTGCGAGGGGTCTCGACGAGCGGCGGCCACCCGGTGCGGTTCGGGGATGGGCCGGCGCCGGCGGAGGAGATGCGGCTCGGCCTGGAGGCGACGGAGTGGGCGGAGGGGCTCCCGGAGGGGTCGCGGTTGTACGTCACGTACGTCCGGTTTGAGGCTCCGGGGTGTTACGTGATCCAGGTGGACGGGGTGGAGTTCCAGGACGTGATCGTGATCGAGGTGGCGGAGGGGCAATAGGGTCGGGGGGCCCTGGGGTAGTGTCGGTGGGTGGGGTGTATTGCCATACGCCCCCTACGACGTGGGTGGCCCGGGGGTGGGGTTGGCGGGGCGGTAGGCGTCTACGAGTGAAGGCGGGCAAAGAGCGACCGGAGGTCCACTTCGAAGCCGTCAAGAACGGGGGCGGCGCTGAGCGTGGCCGGTGGCGCAACGTCGCGGCCTGGTGCGCCGGGCATCCAGACGCTCACGCGTTCGATGTCGGGATCGACGAGCCAGAGCAGGCGCACCCCAGCATCCATGTAGTGCGAGATCTGCTGGGCAGTCCGTCCGGACTGGTCATCGGGCGAGAGGACTTCGATGACGAAATCCGGCATCACTTCGATCGGCTCGTTGCCCATTGCGCCGGCGGATTTGCCTCTCCGGGCACGGAGCGTCACGGAGATGTCGGGGAGGAAAGTCCATTCCTCATCGCGGCGGAGGTGGCGAAGCTCAGTGTCGACGTCGATGTCGTTGCGGTCGCGCAGGAACGACATGAGCAGGTAGATGAGTTCCGTCACCATCTTGCTGTGTCTGGGGCCCGGCATGGCCTTCTGCACCACCTCGCCGTCGAAGAGCTCAAGCGGTGGCTCGGCCTCTGGCATCGCGAGAAACTCTGCAAGAGCGAGACGTGTCTTCGTCGCCATGTGTGCAGTGTACCAGCCCACGTGGGCGGCTATTCCTGGAGGAAGTCGCGAATGGCGGCACTGAAGGCTTCGGGCTGGTGGAGGGGGACCTGGTGGCCGGCATCGGGGATCTCGACCAGGCGGGCGTTGGGGAGGCGTTCGACCATCTGCCCGGCGATCTCGCGGGAGAGGACTTTGCTCTTCTCGGCGCGGATGACGAGGGTGGGGCAGGTGATGTGTTCGAGGCTCTCCCAGAGGTAGGGGATCTCGGCGATGGCGCCGCGGCCGGTGGCCTGGTGGATGGATGGATCGAAGCGGAAGACGAGGTTGCCGGTGGCGTCATCGAGGACGAGCGAGGCGGCCATCTGGCGCTCGAGGAACTCGCGGGGACGGCCGGGGTAAAGGCCGGCGTAGTACTCGATGGCTTCGGCGTCGGTGGCGAAGCCGGGCGCTTTCTGGGCGTCGCCGGTGGTGCGGCGAATGCCGCGGGCCCCCTGGTCGGCCATCTGGGGGCCCATGTCGGCGAGGACAAGGTGCTTGAGCCGGTGGCTGTGGTCGCGGGCATAGGACATGGCGACGCGGCTGCCGATGCTGTGGGCGACGAGGTCGAAGGCCTCGAAGTCCATCTCTTCGACGAAGCCGCGGAGGTCCATGGCGAAGGCCCAGACGAGGTAGCCGCCGGGGGCGTGCTCGCTTTCGCCGTGGCCGCGCAGGTCGGGGGCATAGACGGACCACCGGTCGATGAAGCGCTCGGCGATGTGCTCCCAGTAGCGGGCGTTGTTCATGAGGCCGTGGAGGAAGACGACGGGGTCGTTGGAGACGTCGCCCCAGCGGATGTAGTGGTGACGGAGCCCGTGGATCGTGAGGTAGCCGTGTTCGCCGGTCATCATGCAGTCGTGTTCCTCGCCGGGCTCATTTTCAGGGGGAGGTTGGCGGTTGTCGAACCGGGGAGTGGAGGCAAAGGAAGAGGCTCGCTGAGGGGGTCAGCGAGCCTCGGAGTGCGGTGCGGGGGAGGCTGCCTCAGGAGCTTGTGACAGCAGCGGGGACGCCGCGGGTGAGCGCCGAGAGTTCCTGGAGGACGTCGAACTGCTCGAGGCGGAAATCCGAGAAGGCGGGATTGCTCACGATGGAGGCGACGATCGGACCCGCCGCGTAGCCATCGAGGCTGGCCTGGTCGCGGAACGTGTAGATGCCGCCAAAGTAGTCGCCGTCGTGGATCCAGGTCTTGGAGAGGAGTCCGGGGACGTTGGCGATATCCACCGCCACCTGGCGCCATGGGGCTTCGAGGTCGCTGAAGGGGAGGGTGGACTTGAATCGGACACTGAGTATTCGCATGGGGATTCTCCTTTCCTGAGGTGAACTTTGGGGGTCTGGCCGGCGGGGTGCGGCCCCGCCGGCGATGATTGGGCGCGAGGACCGGACTATCGGTCCCGCGGGGCGCGCCTGCCGGCTGAGAGCACGAGCGCGGAGGCACCGAGGAGCATGATGGCGAGGCCGGCGGCGGGGATGGCCGCGGTGGCGCCGCGTTGGGCAGGGGCGGGTGTGTTGCCGGTGTTGGGCGGGGCGGGGGCGGTGAGCGTGTAGGCGCGGGTACGGGGCTCGCCGGGCTTTCCGACCCAGGTCATCAGAACTTCACAGCCGTCGGGGCTGTTCGCGCCCATGTTGCCGGGACGACCGACGTACATCTCGACGCCACGGAAGGGCCGGAATATTTCGACCAGGCCGGCATCGTGGTAGCGATAGATGCACTCGCCTCTCGTGATGGTCTGGAGGTGCGGCTGGAGCATGACGTGGTTCGGGGTGGTGTAGCCGGGGTCGTACGAGAAGCCGACGAGTGCGACGTCAACGGTCTGCGGGAGGCCGGACAGGGTGAGGCGCGACGTATTCATGACGACGACGCCGGCGGCCGAGGGCTGGTGCGCGGCGGCAACGGCGCCCGGTTCCAGGAGGGAGGAGACGAAGAGGCGCGCGACGGCGCCGCCGCCGGCGTTGCTGACGGTGAGGCGGGAGCCGGCCGGGGCGGCGATCGCCTTGCCGGTGGCCAGGTCTTGAGCACTGTCATCGATATCAACGGTGAGGCTGCCCTGGGCAACGCCGAGATAGTGCGCGGCGGTTGTGGAGGCAACGGAGAACGAGCCGCCGGGGTTGAGGTCGATGACGGACTGGACGAGGTCGAAGCGGGACCCGGGCGTCGCGACGCCGTTGAAAGGCACGTTGAGGAAGGTGGTCTGGCGAGGCGCCTGAGCGCCGGCCGAGGCGAGCGGGAGGAGGCTGGCCATGAGGGCAAGCGCTATCGCCATGAGGAGCCTCTTCGTGTGCGGAAGACTTCGTTGGGTTGCCATGCGGATCTCCTTGCGGGATAACCCTCCCGCGGGGGTCTTGAGCCATCGCCTGGCCTGCCGCCCCGCGGCCGCGCAGGCGGAGCCTCCGCGGCCATGCCGATGTGCGGCGCGGGATGTTAGCCCTTGCAGGTGAATGAGGTGTCGTACGGAGCGGGCCAGGTCTCCGAATAGCCCAGGGTGAGGGTCATTACGAAGTCTTGGCCGTTGCCCTTGCTGATGACGTTGTAGCGATTCACGTCGGTGAGGGGCGCCATGGTGGGCCAGTCCCAGTGCTCCATGAGCTTGGTGCCGTTGAACAGGTATTCGGTGCCGTCCGCGTCCGTACCGGTGTAGTGGATGTTGTAACGCATCATCGTGGTGCCTTGCGGCGTGGTGTACCAGATCGTGTGGATGCGACCGGCCAGGGTGATGTCCGCCCCGGTGCACGGGTTCACGACCACGCGCCCGGTGACATCAAACCAGGCATTCTGGATGACTTCGGCCGAGGCCGATTTGCTGCCAACTCCGAGAGTGGTGAGGCTGAGGACCAGCGCGACCACCGCGCCAACCAGTAACTTGCGAAACATTTCCCTTCTCCTTGCGAGATTTCCCCTCCCGCGGGGGGTTGAGCCGGGGCGATTGCGGCGCTCGTGGCCACCTCGGCCCGGCGACGACCGCCGGTTGGCGGGTGTGGAAGTTGCACCGGGTCCCTTCGCTGGTGCACTGGCCGGGTGACCCGCCGGGTGCCTTCGCCCCGTGGCGGATGGGCGTCCGGCGAGTCCGCCGGCGCAGGCCATGCTGGACGCACGCAGGTGCCGCCGCTTCGGTGGAACTGCGTAATTCCTGGATGTCGCGAAAGTGACGCGATGCCGGGTATGGCATGAACTACGCAGGGTGGGCCGGGGACGCGGGGGGTGGGCTCAGTGGTCGCCGGGATCGGCGAGGCCGTGGGCGAGCGCGTAGGCGGTGGCCTGGGCGCGGCCGTGGGTGCCCGTCTTGGTGTAGAGGTTGGCGATATGCCGTTCGACGGTGCGGACGCTGAGGACGAGGGCCTCCCCGATTTCCTTGCTGCTCAGGCCGGAGGCGAGGAGGCGAAGGACTTCGGCCTCCCGCTCGGTGAGGCCATCGGGATAGGCGGGAGGCGCCCCTCCGAGGGCGCGGCTCTGGGTCGCCTGGAGACGATCGAGCCAGGGCTGGCCTGCGCCGCGCTCCACGAGGATGGCGCGGGCCGCCGAGAAGCTCTCTGCGGCGAGGTGCCGGTGGCGGCGGCCGAGGCGTGCATACACCTGCCCGCGGAGCGTGAGGGCATCGGCTTCGTCCCACGGGAGCGAGTACCGCCTGAAGGTTTCGATGGCGAGGTCGAAGTGGCCGGCGGCCTCCTCGATGCGGCCGCCGCCGCCGGCGACGACTGCCCGGGCGAGGGCGACGCGGCCGGCGAGACCGCGCCAGTCCTCCCCGGTGGCGAGGGTATCGATGCAGGGGACCAGGTGGGAGGCGGCTTCCGCTTCGCGGCCAGCGAGGGCGAGGAGGATGGCCAGGGTTGGGCCGTCGCTCAGGAGAATGAAGGCGTTGGGGGCGGCCCGTCCCGCGGTGACGGCCTGCGTGAGCGCCTCGATGGCTCCGGCGCGGTCGCCGCGGAGTTCGCGCACGGTGGCAAGCCACGAGAGCCACTGGTGCTCATCCTGGTGGGCAGCTTTTGCGCGGGCGACCTGGAGGAACGTGTCGATGGCGGCATCGAGGCGGTCCCAGCGGCCTTCGTAGAGCGCCAGGTACGAACTGCGGACGCCGGCGGTGGCCGCGAGGTCGCGCGCCGCAGCGAGGTTGCCGGCGAGGGCATGGGCATCGACGGCATAGCCGAGGAGGCCAAGCCTGCGCGTGGGCGCATGAAGCTGGCGGGGCTGCTCGGCCTCGCGGAGTGTCCATTCGAGCGCTTCGAGGGGGGAGAGCATGCGGAGCATGCGGGTGGCCTGCCAACCGGCGGCGGTGTAGGCGCGGAAGGGGTTGTTCAGGCGGTCGGCGACCTCCCAGGCGCGGGCGTTGAGGTCGATGGCCTCGCGGACATGGCCGAGCTTGTTGAGGTGGGCGCTGTGCATGACGGCGTTGCCGACCCAGCGGTCGTCCTCGCCGAGTTCGGTGGCGAGCTCCATGCCGACGCGGGAGTCTTCGAGGCCCTGGCGGGGGTGTTCCTGCCAGACGGCGAGCAGGCCGCGGGCGCTGTAGTAGCTCAGCCGGGCATGGCCGGGTGGGCCATCGCGCAGGAAGGGTTCGGCGGCCTGGAGGTGGCGGAGGGCGGAGAGGTTGTCGTTCACGGGGCTGCCCGCCGCCAGGACGAGGGCGACCCGGGCGTGCATGGCGGCGGCGCCGGGCCCATTGCCGGCGTGCTGGTGGATGGCGAGCGCTTCTTCGAAGTACTGGATGCTGCGCGCGTAGTGGTCGAAGCCGGAGACCTGGGCGGCTTCGCCGAGGCGTTCGAGGAGGGCGAGGCGCTCTTCCGGCGCCGCGCCGTGGCGGTCCATCAGGTCGAGGGCAGCCTCCCAGTGGGCGATGGCTTCGTCATAGGCGAGGGCGCGCTCAGCGGCCTCGCCGGCGCGGAGGGCGAAGGCGATGGCCCTGGCGCCATCGGTGAAGGGGCCGGCCATGCGGTAGTGGACAGCGACGGCGGAAAGCCGGGGTTCGAGGTTGCGGGCGTAGACCTGTTCGATGGCGCGGGCAGCGGCGAGGTGGAGGCCCTGGCGCCGGGGAGGTGAGATGTCTTCGAGCAGGGCATCGCGCGTGAGGGCGTGCGCGAACTGGTAGGCGCCGCCGTTCTCGCGCAGGATACCCGCGGCAACGGCGTCTTCGACCGCGCCGGTGAGCGGTTCGACTTCGGTCTCCAGGATGGTGGCGATGACCGGGAACATCCGGCCGAAGTCATCGCCGAGGATGGCCGCGGCATGGAGGAAGCGGAGGGTAGCCGGATCGAGGCAGGCGATGCGGCTGCCGATGACCTGACGGACGCCTTCGGGGATGCCCCACTGGCCGGCGGCAACATCCGGGTCGTCGAGGTCGCGGCCGTCGGCCAGGAGCTTGCGGACCACTTCCTGGACGAAGAAGGGGTTCCCCCTGGTACGCGCGTGGAGCACTTCGACGAGCGGCGGCGCGACCGAGGCCCTGCCCGTGAGGGTGGCCACGAGCGCGCCCGTCTCGGCCTCGGAGAGCGGTTGGAGGCCGATCGATTCGTGCAGATGCTCGCGGGTGAGTTCGGCCAGGATGGGGAGCAAGGGGTGGCCGGGTTCGACCCCGACGGTGCGATAGGTGGCGGCGATGCGGAGACGGGACGCCGCGGCCTTGCGGGCGAGGTGCTGGAAGAGGAGGAGCGTCGAGCGGTCGGCCCAGTGCAGGTCGTCCAGGCAGAGGAGGATGCCGCGAGCCTCGGTTGCGGCGGCGGCGGTGGCGAGGAAGCCGACAACCGCCTGGAAAAGCGCGTAGCGCTCGGACTCGGGGCTGCGCCGGGGTGAGGGGACAGCGCCAGCCATGTGGGCTACTTCTGGGAGGAGCGTGGTGATTTCGGGAGCACCGGCGAGCAGGGGTTCGAGCTCACCTGCGGGAGTCAGCTGGTTGTATTCGCGGAGGGACTCGATGAACGGGAGATAGGGCGGCCACCCCTCGCCGTCGTAGGCCCGCCCGGAGAGGACAAGCCAGCCATCGGCATGGGCACGCACGGAGAGTTCGCGGAGGAGACGGGACTTGCCGACGCCGGGTTCCCCACCGATGAGGGCGACGGCTGAGACGCCGCGGGGTTCGCCACGCAGCCATGCGGCCAGCGCGGCGAGCTCGTGCTCGCGGCCGACCAACGCGATCCGGTGGGGAGAGCGCTCGCGGACCGGTTCCGCCGGACTCCCGGACATTATTGCCACCCCAAATTCAGTCCGTCCCGCCGGAAGTATAGCAGGCCCGAACGACGGGGTGCCGGTACTGGCTCCGGGTCCGGTTGGTGGAGGGACGGGACGGAGCCCCCGGCGGTGGGGCTCTGGTGGAGGAACGTGTACTTGTTCGAGGCCTCGTCGACGATGGCGCCGCCAGGACTTGCGCCACGTCGAAAGGGGGCGCCGGGTTGGCGCCCCCTTCGGGAAACGGTTGGAGGTCATTGGGTGCGGAGGTCCACGACGAGTTCTTCGGGCTCGCCGAGTCCGGCGAGGATGCGGTTGCCGTCGGCGATGGCGGCCCGGGCGGCCTCAGCCTCGGCGTCGGACCCCACGACGAGGACGGTGTCGGGCATCGGCGGGAGGGCCGTGGTCGCGCGGATGAGGTTGGCTTCGTTGATGCCGAGGACGACGGCATCGGCGTGTTCCCGGGTGGCGACGAGGTAGGTGGTG
>WBZO01001364.1_pt1 | contig 30816 bp, 43 predicted proteins | sample 5204261 | NCBI WGS metagenome assembly WBZO01 (sample SAMN12412400, study PRJNA552823) | activated sludge metagenome | isolation source: activated sludge from anammox sidestream of wastewater treatment plant... | place: USA: North Carolina | collected 2017-09
CGCTCCCAAAAGCAAATCGGCCCCGTAGGAGTTGACGTTCTGCCCGACAAGAGTGACATGCGCTACGTCCCTTTTTGCCGATTCTTCAATCTCGCTTATGATATCGCGCATCGGCCTGCTGATCTCCCTTCCTCTGGTAAAAGGAACGACGCAGAACGTACAAAAATTATTGCACCCGTTGGTGATGGGAACAAGCGCATGATGCGGATCGTTCCGGAGCGGGGCAAAATCAAACCCCACTTCTTCTATCGGAAGAAATTCGTCAACCCCGGGCATTTTCTTCGAGAGTACGGCAAGCATACGGCCCGTTTTTTCTCGTGCCGCCATACCAACCATGCACCCGGTAACGACAATTTTTACTTTCCTCCCGTTTTTCTTTTCCTGGGTAAGGTTATACACTAAGCCGTAGACACGATGTTCGGCGGACGCCCTGATCATACAGGTATTGATCACCACATCATCCGCTGTTTTCATTGATCGGGCACGCGAATACCCCCGGGCTTCATAAAAGGCCGCAACACGCTCCGAATCCGCTTCGTTGGCGGCACAGCCGAAGGTTTTGATATAGTATTTCATGCGAGGTATATTTTACCATCAATTCCCGGTATTGAGGAGCGCGGGGTTAGTCGGAGAGAATGTATTTATGGATGATCATTGCAACCCCATCTTCATCAACAGCGGGTGCGATAACGTCGGCGATCGCCTTAAGTTCAGGAACGGCATTTCCCATTGCTACTTTCAACCCGCAGGCGGAGAGCAACGGATAATCATTATACCCGTCTCCAATGCCGATAACTTCCTGAGGATCGATCCCAAGTAGTTCCGTAATAGCCATAACACCGTGTAATTTTGTCGCTTCCGCATGCGTAATCGTTACCCAAACTCTATCGGGGATAAATGATTTGACTTTCATTACCGAGATGTTCGGGATATGGGTCAGACTTTGCACAAGACTATCAGCATGATCATTGGTTAGCTCGGGAACGGCAAGGCTCAGGGTAGGATTCGGTAACGTTTGTCCCTGATATACATACTCGCTTTGTTCTTCGCCCACCATAAATTGCATATTTTTTTTGATCAGGTGATTCTTTACCGCTTCCGCAGTGTCCGGCAACAAAGGAAATGACCGAACAACCGTATCCGTTTTGGGGTGATATATGACGGTCGCATCACTGGTTGCGCTATAATCCGTTATACCGAGTTCTCGGATGACCCGTTTGGCGATTGAGAGCGGTCGACCCGTTGCCACACAAACCGGAATTTTTTCCCGTGCTAATGCAATCGCACCTTGTACTCCCGCCGTGGGTACGGCATCAAGGGCATTCGGGACACACGTCCCGTCAAGATCCATAATGATAGCTTTGTACTTCATGGGGACAACAAGGTAAGAAGGAGCGTTATTCCTCTTTCCCAACGACGACCTGCACATCATAGGCCGCACTTTCTTCAACGGCGGCGGACGAAGAGCCTACGACGTAATCGGCCTTGAGATCATCGGTGATGAGTGTTGCATACTCGTCTTTACCTGATTTGGTCTGGACTTCCGTTTGCGTATAGGTATATTCCTTCGCATTGCCGACACTGACCACGGTGTAGCCTTTTCCTTCAAGAAATGTTTTCATTTTGCTTCCCGCTCCCGGAGTACCTCCGCCGTTTAATACGGCGATTTTGATATCAGACTTATTGACGGATACGGGACTCGGCGTCGGAGCGAGGGTAAGCGTGGGCGTCGGCGTGGGCTTCGGCGTCATAAATGAAAACGTCGGCGGACCTTTTACCAAAAGCACCAACGACACGCCAATGGCAAGCGCAACACCGAGCATTGCACCCACCCACACGCCGAGAGGAGTGCCGCGTTTCCCGACAACGGTGATTTCCGGGCTGATTCCCGGTTCGGATTTCACAAATAACGATTCCACTCCCCCTTTGTGGGTACTTGCGGTCTCTTCATGTGCCATGGGAGTATGCGACATTTCCGCCGCGGCCTCCTCGGTTTCTTTTTCTTTTACTTCTTCGGAGACTTCTTCTTCGATATCCGATACCGCTTCGGCGATTTCTTCGGCATCTTTTTTGATGGTCTCTATGGCTTCGGGGATGGAATTTTCTTCAACAACCTCAACAACCTGTCGAACCGCCGGCTCTTTTTGTTCGGAAGAATCGGACGCGGAAAAATCACTCTCCTGTATCTGTCCGCTTTCCGTATCAAGCTTGAGTGATGCTCGTTTGCGTTTACCTTTTGGTGGCATATGAAATAAGTATAGTAACTTACGTTGTACTCTGCAAGTCTTTTGCGCAAAAAAGAGACTCGCCTGTAGAAACAAGGCGAGCCTCTTTCAAAAAAAGTAATACGGTTAACGAACGACTTTTTTGAGTGCCTTCCCGGCGGTGAAACCAGGAGTCTTTCGTGCGGCAATATTGATCGCCACCCCGGTCTGCGGGTTGCGGCCAGTGCGTGCTTTGCGGGATCGTACCATAAAGGTACCGAAACCGGTGACGACAACCTTGTCGCCTTTTTTCAATGCATCAGTAACGGCTCCGAATACGGCGCCGACTGCTTCACGTGCGGCTTTTGCGGTCAGATTTGCTTTTTTTGCAACGACATCAACGAGATCTGCTTTGGTCATGGAGAAATTCACCTCCTTTTGGGCAGAGGGTTAGGACAAGAAATTTTTATTAAGGGATTGTTGCAACAATCTCTACGAGGCAATGTAAAAGATATAGCGCGTCCTGTCAACCTATCATTTAGTACATCGCAGTATAACAATCTAAATCGCAACGGATAAACATTTTGGATTGTCCCTACAATCCAACAACAAATGAAGTTGGTTATTTATTTCTATAGGAAAGAGAGCAGTGCCGGTTTTCATCCCGCGTGCAGGATGGCACGTCGAGAGGAAACCTCGGTTTCCTCTCGAGAGCATCTTTATTTCACCGTTTCCACCGCACGAAGCTCACGGATTACCGTAACCTTCACGCTTCCGGGTACGATAACTTTTTTCGCTATCTCGTCACGGATCTCTTTTGCCATAACCACCGTGGTGGCATCACTGACCGTTCCGGGATCGACAATGACCCTAATTTCGCGACCTGCCTGGAACGCAAAGCTTGCGGTTACCCCTTTGCGGGATTTGGCAATTTCCTCAAGATCCTTCAGGCGTTTGACATACTCGTCATAATTTTCGTACCGTGCGCCCGGTCTGCTTCCCGATATCGCATCGGCGATATAGACAAGCATGGATTCAACGCTGGTAAATGGCGTATCTTCGTGATGTTGCGCCACACAATCTACCACTTTCTGCGGTAATCCGTATTTTTTACACAGTTCGACACCCAACTCGATATGGTTTCCCTCTTTATCGGCGACGATCTTGCCGATATCATGCAAGAGACAACCGAGACGAACCACGTTGACATCAGCGCCGATTTCCTGGGCAATGGCTATACCGATTTTGGTTTCTTCCATGGTATGAGCAATCATATTTTGCCCGAAGGAATAGCGGTACTTAAACCGACCGAGCATTGCGATAAGTGGTGGCGGAAGGTTATAGACACCCACTGAATGACAAAGCTTCTGTCCTTCCTCGAACATAATCCGCTCTGTTTCTTTCTTTACCTGTTCGATAAGCTCCTCGATACGGCCTGGCTGTACCCTTCCGTCACGAAGCAGGCGCTCAAGCGTAACACGGGCGATTTCCCTCCGCACGGGATCAAAACTTGAAAGTCGTATCACTCCTTCTTCGTCAAGGTCCACATCGACCCCCGTGGCGGTTTCAAACGCACGGATATTTCGTCCTTCTTTGCCGATAATTCTTCCTTTTACTTCCTCGTCGGCTACTTTAATAACCGATACCGTATATTCGGGAACATAATCGGTTGCTCCGTGTTTCATGGCGTCAACCAATATTTCGCGGGCTTTGACCTCCGCTTCTTCCTTGGCTTTTGCCTCCGCTTCTTTGATCTCTCTTGCTATGTCCTGGTCAAGCTCACCGCGAAGTTCGCTCAGGATAAGTTCCTTTGCTTCATCACGGGTGAGGTGTGCGGTTTTTTCAAGTTTTGTGATCGTTTCCTGGCGGGTTTTTTCAATATCCGCTTTTATCTTTAGTATGGATGCTTCCGCCTCAAGAATGCGTTTTTCACGATCAATGAGACTTGCATCCTTGCGATCGGCGGCAATTTCCCGGTCACGGACGCTCCCTTCAAGTCGTCGAATCTCGGATTCCGCTTCACGGCGAATCCGGAGCGATTCATCTTTCGCTTCAAGGATAATTTCCCGGGCTTGTGCTTCCGCCATCTTTTTGATGGCTTCGACATCCACCGCGGGTACTTGGGGCTGTGCGCCTTTCTTGCTTTTTTTGGCGGGGAGTACCGGCTCTGGCGGAGTCTGTGTCACGGGAACAACGACGGGCGCTTTCACGGAACTACTCGTACTACTTTTGGGTTTGACTAACCCGGATAACGTTTTAAGTACGTCAAACATAAGAATCCTTTCTCAAGGTGAAGACAAAAAAGCAACAAAAAAATCCGCGGCTTACGAAGTGCGGTATGTAGGAGAACACGTGGTGTGATGCAATCTCATAATCCTACAAGTCAATCTGTTGTTTTTTATATCTTTACCTATGCCAGAACAATTTGCTGGCCTACTGTCATGTATTTTACACGTTTTCCGCCACATCGTCAACGACACCCCGGACGACATCAGAGGAAAAACCGCGGCGTAACAGATAGTCTCCCAGCTTCTTTTTTCGGGCAAGGAGGGGCAATTGACGCCAAATTTCCCGTTTCTTATTCACCGCCCGGTATGCGAGTGCGCGTTCGTCGGATGCCGACTGACTCACCGCTTTATCGATAAGTTCACGTGCGATCCCTTTCTGTGCCAGCTCGGCACGAATCAACCGGATACCCTTGGGCCTACTGCCCTGCCGCTGGCTCAGCCACCATACGCAGAATTTCTCATCGTTAACGTAGTCAAGTTCACCGAGTCGATGCAGTACCCGTTCTTCCACCTCGGGCGCGGTCGTATGGCTTTTGATGAGTTTTTGCCGGATAAAATCACGTATTTCTTTTTCACTGCGCTGACGAAACGATATGTATCGGATAGCGGCGTTCATCAGTCGCTCATAGACGGTGCTTTCTGACAGGTCCATAGGTATGCTTGCCCGCAGGGGTGCTCGCGTATATACTACACCTAACGGAGGTATTTATGGAATTACTTTTTGCGGGGTTAACCCCGGTGTTTATCGCCATTGCGGTACTGATTCTTTCTTCCCTTAAGCAGATTAACGAGTACGAACGGGGTATCCAATTTACCATCGGGCGATTTTCCGGAGTCCTTGAGCCGGGTTGGCGCATCGTGCTTCCGATTTTTCAGACCTGGCAAAAAGTTGACGTCCGTACCAAAGTGGTCGAAGAACCGGATCAGGAAGTGATCACCAAGGATAACGTCAGTACGAAAATTACCGCGGTTATTTACTACAAAATCGTTGATGCGAAAAAAGCGATACTCGAGGTTGAAAACTTCTACTGGGCGGTTTCCCAACTTGCACAAACGACTATGCGAAACGTCATAGGAGAGGTAACGCTCGACCAGTTGCTCACCCAGCGCCATGACCTTGCGGTCAAAATTCGCGATATCGTCGAAAAATCCGCGGGACTTTGGGGACTGGATGTTTCAAGCGTGGAACTGAAGGATATCAAGCTTCCCGAATCCATGGTACGTACCATGGCCAAACAAGCGGAAGCGGAACGGGAAAAACGCGCCACCATCATCAATTCTGAAGGTGAAGTCATTGCATCAAAGAATCTTGCCATCGCGGCAAAAACCATGGGCGAGACACCGGGAGCACTGCATCTGCGGACGTTAAATTCGATCAATGATATCTCGTCCGACCAATCGAACACGGTGGTCTTTGCGGTTCCTCTTGAAATCCTTCATGCACTCGAAGGATTTAAGAAAAAATAAGGCGTGTGCGAAATGTACGCTACCGGCAGGTGGCGCGTTATTCTTCGTCTTCGGTGACGGCAACCTTGGCTTGCGCGTGGCCGGACTTCACCGCTTTCCAGATCGCTTCGGAAATCTCTTTGAATACCTTGGGATTTTCCTTGAGGAATAGCTTTGCCGCTTCCTTTCCCTGACCGAGCATTTGGGTGCCGTATTTGAGAAATGCGCCCGATTTGCTGATAACCCCCTGCTCTACGCCGACATCAAGGATTGCTCCTTCACGAGAAATTCCGTCATGCATGACGTCATACTCGGCAAGACGAAACGGCGGAGAAACTTTATTTTTGACGATCCGTACCCGATGCCTGCTTCCGATGACTTTATCACCGTCTTTAATCGTTTCGATCTTTCTGCTGTCCATGCGGATACTGGCATAAAACTTGAGTGCCATCCCTCCGGTCGTCGTTTCGGGATTGCCGAACATCACGCCGATTTTCTGGCGAAGCTGATTGGTGAAAATAACGATGGTTTTGGATTTCGCGATGACTGCCGTCAGCTTTCGCAGTGCCTGGGACATAAGGCGTGCATGGACACCCATCATACTGTCTCCCATTTCCCCTTCAATCTCCGCCCTCGGCACCAATGCCGCCACCGAATCAATGACAATGATATCAATACCGCCGCTTCGGATAAGTGTCTCGGCAATCTCAAGCGCCTGTTCTCCGGTATCGGGTTGCGAGATAAGCAGGTTGTCGAGTTTCACTCCCAACACTTCCGCCCACTGCGGATCAAGGGCATGTTCGGCATCAATAAACGCCGCCACTCCCCCCGCCTTTTGTGCTTCGGCAATGATGGACAGACACACGGTCGTTTTGCCCGATGCTTCCGGTCCGTAAATCTCAACGATTCTTCCCTTTGGCACGCCGCCCACTCCAAGGGCGAGATCAAGCGGTAAGATTCCCGTGGGAACCACATCAATGGCGTCTTTGACATTGTTTTTGTCGCCGAGCTTCATGATGGAACCTTTGCCGTATTGTTTTTCGATGGTCTCCATCGCAAGACGAATCGCCTGAAGTTTTTGGTCCTGTGCCATACGTACCTCCTGTGGGAATAATATTGGGGCAGACCTGCGATATTTGCAGGATCTTTCCCATTTTTACATAATAAATGATAGAATACAAGGATCGTAATAGAAGGATATTGTTCCTTTCTCGGATCGACTATTCCATGATCCTTCCGCTTAAGGGAAGATCGTTGGGAAGAAACCGTAGGTTTCGTCCCAAAGTGAATGAGGTCCGAATTACGAAGACGGGGCGTAGCTCAGTTGGTAGAGCACACGGCTGGGGGTCGTGTGGTCGCACGTTCAAATCGTGTCGCCCCGACAAGCATAGAGTCCATGGCGGAGTCGAATATTCGTCCCGCTTAGCGGGATCGTCTGCTGTCATCTCTTGAGTATCGTCTCTATCGCGCGCGCAACGCCGGCGGCGATAAGCTCGCTTCCCCTTTCGGTCGTGTGACCGAAATTGCCGCCGAAATGATCGGAAAAAAGATCATCATACGAACCCCTTTGCAAAAAATTCCGAAAGTTCTCCTCATTTCCTACTACCGTCACCTCACTGAAAGAATCCGCTAAGCCCGCAATCACCGACCGCAGTTCTTCTGCCGATTGTAACGGATACTGTACCGCAATTACGGGAATGCGTCGGGCACTCGCGATCGCAAGTAGTTTTCCATAATTTTTGACGGTCATAGGGGAAAACAGCGATCCGGGCGATTGTTCGTTTGTCCTACTGTCACCCATTACCTCACCTTCTATCTTCGCAAGGCCGCGTTTTGCCAGCGTGCTATTCGGCTCAACTGAAAGCACTTTTTCGTATAATGCCTTCGCTTTCCCCATATTATTCTCCGCAAGATAAATATCCGCCAGTTCGAAATACGGAGAAATCATGGTCGGATAATACCTGATTCCCTCCTCATATAATTCCCTCGCTTTCGCCATATCCCCCTGATACCACAAAACAAGCATCCCATACTCATCATAGGCAAGTCCGTTTTGCGGATTAAGAAGCAATGCCGTTTTGTACATCTCCTCGGCACGCATATGGTTTCCGTTGTCCCGATAGAAGTTGCCAAGCTCGACATAGACGCCGTCTGCACTCGGGGCGATGCGCTTTGCGGTAAGTAACGTATATTCGGCTTCACTGTTGCGGGACATATCCCTATAGAGAATCGCCAATAGCATCAAATGCTCGGGATTATCCGGCTCAAGAGTAATCGATCGTCGGAGATACCGCTCCGCACGTTCGTACTCACCGTTTATCCGATACATATCGGCTTTTTGACTTAACGCGTACGGATCTGGTGAGCGATAAAAATCACGGGTTTCAGCAATCAGCAGGGAAAGATATCGCACCGTCATACGAAAAAACTTTATGGTCAGCCACGGGGTAGTATCCTTATCTGGGATATACACACTTGCCGGAAATGTCGCCTCATACTGATCGTTTATGCCCATCATGCTCACAATCACATCCGGCTGATACTCGGTAATCTGTGCGGGAAGGTTCCCCACTAATACACTCGTATTTGTTCCGGGAATAGCTTTATTGATAACCCGTACGGAACGGTTCGGATAGGCCTGGGAAAGTCGCTTTTCGAGGAGGAGCGGCCAGGTATGCTCGGTGGTATCCTGCGTTGTTGACTCGCCCAGCGTGAGGATAACAAAGTCGGCGGTATCGGTATGGACACGCGATGTAATCTTTGCACCCGCGATGACAGAGGCTCCTCGCAATACGGATTCGCACACCACAATCGTTACAGCGATGCTAAGAAAAAGTAAGCCGAGTCTTGACGCGACGGCTATGATTTTCGTACGTTGTCGCATATACCTCTATAGTACGGCATCTTTCATACGATACGCCATTCGCTTGACTTCGCTTTCAAACACTTATACCCTCATTGTTGCTGTGGGATTGCCCTCGGCTTTTTATTCCCGTTATGGAACAACGACGATTACAAAGAATTACGGACGTGGTACGGAGCCGACAGGCCGGGGTGATCGTGGTACTTGAAGATATTCATGATCCGCATAATGCGGCGGCAATACTGCGTACATGCGAGGCAATGGGTATCCAACAGGTATGGTTTGTTTTCGAAAAAGAAACACCGTATAACCCCAAACGTATCGGAAAGGCAACGAGTTCAAGCGCGAATAAATGGTTGGATTATACGGTATTTTCATCCGCGCAGGCATGTGTTGAAGCATTGAAAAAAGCAAAATATCGTATCGTTGTTTCCGCACTTACCGAGAGCGCGGTTTCGTTGGAACGGTATCACGATCCCAAAACACCGCTTGCCGTTATCGTCGGCAACGAACATGCCGGGGTATCGGATGTCATGCGTAAGAGTGCCGATACGGTGTTCAAAATTCCTATGCGCGGATTTGTGCAGAGTCTCAATGTATCGGTAGCCACGGCGATATTGTTATGGGAAATCACCAAACAACGGGTATATGACAATACTCCGACTCCGCTTACGGATAACGAACAACAAACGCTTCTGAACGACTTCCTTGAACGCGCCAAAAAATAGCACGTTCATGCTGAGGGAAAAAGAGCAGTACTACTTCCCGATCAATAGGATACCCGCGCTATAAAAGGAAAGAAGAGCAGTGGCGGTTTTCCGCGGGCATTGCCTGCCGCCACATCGGGAAGGAACCCTTGTTCCCATCCCGAAACCACCTTATCGCTTCGGAGATTGCTTGCGAGCACGCGCTTTGTGCGCAAATCCTGCCTTGATGCGTTGTTTCTTTCGGGAATCACGCGTCATGAAGCCGCGTTTCTTCAGGATCGGACGGAACTTCTCTTTATCCGTCTTTTCAAGAGCACGGGAAATTCCCTGTAACGTCGCTCCGAGTTGTCCCGCAAGCCCGCCACCGACCGTATGGACACTCACGGCAAATCGACCGATCGTATTGGTGGTTCTAAACGGCTCAAGATATACTTTCTTGTCGATTTCACCGGGAAAATACGCTTCGGCGGGTCTGCCGTTGACAATCATATCGCCCTTAGCAACCGTCGTTCCGTTAATGACCACCGACTCATCTTTGACGACATAGAGTCTCACCCGTGCGGTTGCATTCTTTCTGCGACCTACGGCTTCATAATACGTTGTTTTTGTTTGGTTTGTGTCTTCTTCCATAATGATTATTGATTAAATTTACTGGCAAAGTTATGTGTTGCATCAGCCGAAATGTGGAGTCTCGTAATCATACGGTTTCTCAATTTATTTTTGGGAAGCATACCCATTACCGCACGGCGGATAATTTCCGTCGGCTTTTCATCCCGCATCTGCCACAACGCTTTGGTCTTCAGTCCGCCCGGGAATCCCGAGTAACGGGTGTAAAGCTTTTCCTTTTCCTTATGACCCGTTACTTTTACTTCTTTTGCATTGATAACGACCACAAAGTCTCCGCAATCCAAGTTGCGCACAAAGTATGGCTTGGATTTACCGATTAATTTTGCGGCAATTTCAACAGCAACGCGTCCCAAAACCTTATCCTTTGCATCAATAAGGTGCCAAACTCTGTTAATCTTGCTTGCTTTGGTCGCTTTGGTAGTGTTCATATTATTTATCCGCTTTTACTTTTTTTTCGGCTTTTGCTTTTTTGACGGGAGCTTTCGGTTCTTCCGTTACCACTTCCGCTTCCTGTACTTCTTTTTCACCCTTTTTTGCCGTCTTCTTCGGTTGTTCCTTGACGGGCGCGCTATCGACAAACTCAAGATACACCATTTCCGACGCATCACCCAGTCGGGTTCCGAGTTTTACGATTCTTGTGAAGCCGCTTGTGCGTTTGGTAAATCGTTCCTTTGCCATCTCAAGCAGTTTCTTGTAAGAACCGTTATCGGCAAGCACCATAGATGCTTTACGAAGCGCTCCGGATTCACCTGACTTTGCTTTGGTAATAAGCTTTTCAACCATCGGTTGAATTGCTTTTGCCTTCGCAATCGTGGTACGAACCCGACCCGATCCGATGATGGATCTTGTCAGTATCATGAACAGACGACGCCGTTCATCTTTATTCCTTCCCAGTTTGCGACCAAAATACCCGTGCTTCATAAGTATTAGACAGAAATTGCCACTCCCTTTTCACGAAGCTTGTCTTCCACGATAGAAAGTGACTTTGCTCCGAGATTTTTGATCTTCATCAGCTCGGTGCGGGGGGTCCCCAACAACTGGCCGATGGTTTCGATGCTTCCCCGTGCAAGTGCATTGACGATGCGGGTCGGAATATCAAGTTCTTCGATACGCATTTTGAGCACTTCATCGGAGACAGACGGAGCCACCGCAACCGCTTCGTCAGAAAGCTTTGCTTTCGGTTCATATACCTGCATGAAATAAGAGACAAGCACCTTTGCGGCACTCTTCAATGCGGCAAGCGGACTGATTGTTTCATCGGTCCAGATTTCCATAACGAGCTTATCAAGGTTCGTCATGCGACCCACACGGGTGGCATCAACACGATAGTTGACGCGAACAACCGGGCTAAACAATGAATCCATGGGAATACGTCCTACTTCATCAACATGGCGTTCATCCGCCTGAACATAGCCGTATCCGGTTTCAACCGTCGCTTCAAGATCAAGCTCGGCCTTTTTGTCGGTAAGGTTTGCAATGACAAGATCAGGATTCACGATGGTGACTCCCGCGGGAACCTCAAAATCACCGGCGGTAACCGTACCCGCTCCTTTTTTGGAGAGTTTGATCACGGCACTTTCTCCGGTGGCAACGGCGATACGAACTTTCTTAAGATTCAAAATAAGTTCTACAATGTCTTCTTTAAGGCCTGCAAGTGTCGAGAATTGATGCGCCACACCGCCGATTTTTATAGACGTTATGGATGCTCCGGGAAGAGAAGTCAAAAGCACGCGGCGAAGACTGTTGCCGAGCGTGTGTCCATATCCCTGTTCCAAAGGTTCCATGACAAACATCCCGTATCCGGGTTTGTCCACCTCTGTCTTTATTGCAAAATTCGGATCTATCATAATTCGTGCTTAGGGCATAATGCTTTGAGCTTACTTCCCCAAATAAACTCAACAGCCTAGACCCTGCCTCCTTAACGAGAATAATACTCGATAACTAATTGTGTATTAATATCTTCTTTCACATCATCCCGTTCCGGCAAACGGACTACTTTTCCGGCCCCGCCTTTGCGCTCCAACCATGCGGGAGGCGTAAAGGTTTTGTCTTCAAGCATCTTTTTAATCACCGGAATTTCCGCGGCTTTCGGCTTAACGGTAATGACGGCATCGGCGGCAACAAGATAGGACGGGATATTGACCCGTGCCCCGTTGACCATGATATGACCGTGGGAAACAAACTGTCTTGCACTCGTTCTCGTGGGAGCAAGTCCCAAACGATACACGGTGTTATCAAGTCTGCGCTCCAAAAATTGGACGAGCATGTCACCGGTATTTCCCCGCCATTTTCTTGCCATGGCAAAATACTTTCTGAATTGGCGTTCCAAAACACCGTACAGGCGCTTCATCTTCTGTTTCTCACGAAGCTGAATACCGTAGCCGGATACTTTCCTTCGCATTTTCTGACCGTGTTGTCCCGGAGGAACATTCAGTCTGCGTTGCAAACCGGCATGTGCTTTGGTACCGACGGTCTTAAGGCCCAAATCAATGCCTTCTTTTCGTGCGAGTCTGTTTTTTGGTCCGTTATATTTTGCCATAGGTTATACTCTCCGCTTTTTCTTCGGTCTGACCCCGTTATGGGGGATGGGCGTCACATCGGCAATAAGCGTAATACCCAATCCGACTGCTTTTAATGCGCGAAGTGCCGCATCACGACCGGCTCCCGGCCCTTTGATATACACTTCAACCTCACGCAGACCCGCATCAAGTGCTTTTCTGGCAACTCCTTCCACAGCGGTCGTTGCCGCATATGGCGTTGCGCGTCTTGCGCCCTTAAATCCTACGAGTCCAGACGAACCCCAGAACAATGCGTTGCCGTGTTCATCGGTTAATGTCACTAACGTATTGTTGAAGGTGGCCGTAATATAGACACGGCCTTTTGTCGGAATGGTTTTGGTTGATTTGGTTGCCATAGGTTATTTTGCCGCCGCGGCTGTTTCCGTCTTTGCGCGATCTTCTTTCTTAAGCGCTCCCACCGTCATACGCTTTCCGCGCTTGGTGCGGGCGTTGGTTCGTGTCCGCTGTCCGCGGGAAGGAAGTCTTCGTGCGTGTCGGATACCGCGATATGATTTGATCTCGATAAGTCGCTTTACATTATCGCCGACGGCGCGACGCAGATCTCCTTCGACCATCGTTTCTTTTTCGATGATTTTGGTAAGTTTGCTGACTTCGTCGTCGGTTAATGTTTTGAATCGTCTTGTGGGATCAAGTTCGGCTTTTTGGAGGATAAGTTTTACGTTTGACCTGCCTACCCCATACAGATAGGTAAGCGCAATATCAAGACGTTTGTCGTTCGGTAAATCTACTCCTGAGATACGTGCCATAGTTATTTTTATCCTTGTCTCTGTTTATGTTTCGGGTTCTCGCAAATGATATAAACCCGTCCTCGTCTGCGGACGATTTTACATTTTCGACACATTGGTTTAATACTTGCTCGAACTTTCATACGATCGTTATTTCAACCGATAGGTAATTCTTCCCTTTGCCGGATCGTAAGGTGTCATCTCCAACTTTACCCGGTCACCCGGCATAATGCGGATGAAATGCAATCGCATTTTCCCCGAAAGATGACACAACACGATATGGCCATTGGCGAGTTTAACTCGGAACAATGTATTCGGCAGACATTCTACCACTTCCCCATCTATCTCTATATTCCCCTGATGCGCCATATTATAACAACAAACTTCCCTCTTAGTTAGAGAGGGAATTTGTTGAAGACTCTTATTGTACCCTATAATCGCCGATTGGTCAACACGCCTGCCGGTGCCTAAAAATACCCCGCATTTTTGAGGCTATTTCGCTTTTCCTCATCCAGCCAACTGGGGAAATCACCCGTAACGGGTGCGTATTTGGGCGATGCATTCAATTGACGTGTCAGGGCCTGATCGAGACGCCCCGCTATGTCCAAATGCTCACCTAAGACATTATTCTGCTCCGACGGATCTTTCAGTAAATCGAACAGCTCGACATAAGCACGGGGTCTCGTATTTTTGTACATCTTCCAGCGGTTATTTCGTATCGATACAATGTCACCCCCGCTATACTGGCCGATGAGATATCGTTCACCGATATACGATAATCCCCGACCTTCCAATAACGGGAGAATGCTCATTCCCTCCATCGGTCCTTGAGCGGGAATTCCGACCAAATCCAAAAGCGTCGGCATAATATCAATTGCCTGCACTAAATCATGGTGCACACCCTTCATCATCCCCGGAACGGCAAGAATGAGAGGCGCATGCGTCGCCGTGTTGTAGATATTCCATCCGTGATCCAAAAATCCGTGTTCCATAAATTCTTCACCGTTATCGGAAAAGAAAATAACGATGGTTTTTTTCTTTACTTCGGGACGATTAAGAAAGGCAAGAAGAGGCATAAGCTGTTGATCCACCTGATAAATGCGTTCATCGTACAGCGTTTTTAAATAATCAATCGTTGCGGCATCGACGGCGGTACCCACTTCCGACAACTGTCGATAGTACCAGCTCATGTAGAGGCTATAGCTTTCGTATCCTGGGAATTCCCAGGTGATTTGTTCCGCCTTATCCAGATCATTGGCGCGTATCGCCCGGGAAAGTTCCCGTACGATCTCTCCGTTTCGCTCCTTACTTTCTTTCGTGTTGCTTGCGCGTAACCGATCGGTAAATTCGGCAAGAACGAATTCAAAAAATCCGCGCGACTTTGCTTGAAATTCGTCCTCCGTCAGCGGAACGGACGGTTTGACGCGGGTAAGAAAACGGTACGGCCCCTTTCCTACCAAATACGGTGAATGCACTCCGTAAGAATGAAGAAACATAAACGTCGGCTTATCTTCCAAAAATTTCGGGAGCAGTTTTACGTATTTGCTCACCCAATCCGGCTTTTTGCCATCCACGGTATAAAACTCATCAAATCCCGTACCCATACCACGGTCAAGCGGAAGGTTAACGTCATCGGTTACTCCCGCCCACACCGTGTGATATCCGTTGTCTTTCAAAGTTTTCGCAAGCGTTGGTATAGCGGGATTTAAAAAATCCTTGAGCGCTTCAACCATATGGTGCGTGGAAGGATAGAGGCCGGTAAAAATAGACATATGGCTATCGAGTGTAAAGGAAGTTTGAGTGTAAAAGTTAGTGAAACGTTGATTACTCGCCGCATACGCGCATAAATTGGGAGACGTATCACGGGAATATCCGTAACAGGGCATCTCGGACGGACGCAAGGTATCCAAATTTATCAGCAAAATATTGCACTGAGGACAAGGAGGCTTCTTCGTCAGCGCGTGTCGTATGGTACGGTCGAGGAATGACGTTTTGCGTACACGTTCGGCAATTTGCCGTCCATACAAAAGAACGGCAAATCCCGAGATTCCCAAGAGCATAACAAGGAAAGGTCTGAAGTACTTCATATCATCGTTTGACGGAGACACCGTTTATGTGTTGCAGTATCCTGTTGACTAACGATTGTTCAGCCGGCTCATTTTGACCATACCGGTCGTTGACTTCTCCCGGGTCGACCGCGTAATGATAGAGCTTTTTTACTTGCTGTTCCCTATCGTAGATAATTTTCCATCCGTTTTCGCCCCGCAGTGAAGTCTGAAACGTCGCATATCGATAACTTGTTTCCGAAATGGCATCAAGTTTCAAATCTTTTCCCCGCATAAGAGGAACCACGCTTACTCCGTCTATCAACTCCTCGGTGCGTGCGGGTATGGGTATACCGACAATATCAAGAATAGTGGGAAGGATATCAACATTTCTTATCTGACGATCAATGCGTTTTCCTTTTGCTCCTCCGGGAACCACGACGATAAGCGGTACCCGGAGAACCTCGTCATATAGCGTCATACCGTGGTCAATTCGCCCATGCTCATAAAATTCTTCTCCGTGATGAGAACCGAAAACGATAACGGTTTTTTGCTCCAAACCCAATGCCTGGTATGCCGCGAGAAATTCTCCGATTCGTGCATCCATGAGCGAAACTTTTTCGTCATAGATGGCCCGGAGAAACATGGCATCGTCATCGGTGATATAGACTGACCCCTGACGTACCCCCTGCTCTCGGAGTTCTTTTTGTTCAACCGTATCTCCGGTCAGTGATCCCCTATAGGAAGAAGAAACAAACCGCTTATCCAACCCTTGCGGGGGCATATACTGCCCGTGCACATCAAATCCGTGAAGAAACACAAAGATTTTTTTATTTTTATTCTTCCGTATAAAGTCGATCGCTTTTGCCGACGAGCTTGCTATATCCTCAAAATCTCCCGGACTCTCATACACGTCAAAGCCGTCGGCAAATCCATAGGAGGGATCAAGCGCCGCTCCTCCGGCAAAACCGCCGGTTGCGTATCCGTGCGAACGAAAGAGAGTCACCAAGGGAGTAATATGCGGAGCCGTTACTTTCAGTGATGCCGGAATAATTTCCTTATTCGGGGAATCACGCAAAAGTTCTTTGTTTATGATGCCGTGCCGTGATGGATACACACCCGTCATCAGACTCATTGCAGACGGCAACGTCCAGGACGATGCGGCAACGGCATTCGTGAACGTATATCCCCGCTTGGCCAATGCGTCAAGCGTCGGTGCTTCTTTCATTCCTCCCGTGCTTTTTAAGGCATCGGCACGAAGCGGGTCTATTGCAATAAATAGGATATTGCAATCTTTACAGGATAACGCGGAATCATCGCGGCGAAAAAAAGAAAAAAACAATAGTGAACAAAGGATTAAGACTCCTCCCAAGATACCGTACAAAAAACGAACCGAAAGTGCTATGGATTTCATTACGACGAAACAAAAATATGCTACAGTCAACTATAGTATATATACTCGCCTATGACTACCCGCGTCATCATGTTTTTTTTGCTCACCGGTGCCCTCGCGTTTCTTGCCCGCAACAGATTTTTTCCCCCCGTATCACTGTGTGAAAATCTCACTTGCATCACCATACCGAATAGAACGATGTTTCATCTGAAAGAAGAGTATGCGGATACCGCGGACACCTATCGTGCGCTCTATGAGTCTCCATCTTCCTTTCTTCGCATTGAAGCCAAAAAGACGCTGAAACAACAAGCGGATCAGGAACTTGACGGTGCCGTCTCACGCATGAAAGCACTTTTTGAAAAGGCCCCGGCTCCTTACCCCGGGGAAATCTCCGATGCGATAGTCTGCGACGACCGGTATATCCCTCACTATACGGAAGCAAACGGGATCCGATACTTTACGGGTTATTTAAACAATCGTCTGACATTCGGCTCCTGTTCACAGGATCAGGCGGTATATAGGGGGATTATGGGTTTTATGTATTGTCCGAAATCATCACTCCTCATCAAACTCGAGCTCATTGCGGAAACGCAGGAATTCACTTCCCATGAAAAAGAATTCACAAACCGGATGAACGCGCTTTCCTGTAATGAATGATCTATTCGTTACCTGCCGAATATTTCAAGCGGCTTCCCCTGAACAAACGTCGGCATCTCAACTCCCAGCGCCTTCATGATGGTCGGATATTGCTGAATAAGCGAGAACGGCTTGTCCCCCAAAAAATTATTTTTCTTTATGCCCGGACCCGCCATAATAAACGGGGTCCACATACCGGGGACATCTATTGCCTTGATCGCCTGCTTGTATCCTGCCACCGCGGGAGCAGAGAAAAAAGCAAGATCAGCCGTCATTTCTTCATTCCATCCGTAGCCGGGAGCATTGGCGACGACAAGATCTCCGATTCTGTCGGGATCAAGTTGCATATACGCTTTCGCATCTTCCCATTTAACGATATCTACAACCGGCTTGGTGCCGTTTTCGTCCGCAAGATTTTTGAGTGTTTCCATGACTTCATTGCGTAATGCGTCGTACGCGGGGCCGCTTGCCCTCGTATATTTACCAGCAAGTCCGTTGGGGTTGATGTACACATGCGCCATTTTAAGATACATGACTTTCGATTTGTCCCAGTCAATAATCGGCTCACCCGTCTTGGGATCAAGCGTGAACTTAAGCCACCCTTTTTTGGCAAATACATTATTAAGATTTACACTCCGATCAAGCGGTACCGCACCGTGATCACTACTTATTACGATATAGGTATTGGCGTCGGCTACCTTCAAAATTTCTCCGACCATCGTATCAAGTTTCACATACATATCCTGCACTTCTCCCCAAAGTTTCTCACGGTCTTGCACGCTCATGGTATTGTAGGAGGCGCTCTTGGGATCAATGCCGCTCATCCACCATTTACTCGTCAGCATTTGATTCGGCGTATAAATATCGTGGATGACGACATCCGGCGAAAAATCCTTGACCATCGCGCCGACTGCTTTGGTATGCCAGTCGAACGAAAGTGCCGCTTCATCCATAAATGCTTTTTTGTCTTCAGGATAATAAATAAGTTGCGCCGGAAAATTATCCGCAAAATCGGTCATCGGACCTACGGATTTTTGCAATACTTCCGCGGCAGTTTCCGGGAATGTAATATTCTTGTTTAAGGCGTCATACAAAAGCCGCATTCGGAAGAAACCATTGTCGCCGAGTTTTATGACCCCGGCTTTCACATGCGAAGCGACGGGAACCGACGCATCGGCGGTCTTCCACGTAAGGGTGATCGGTTGCCAATCAGTCCAATCTCCCGGCGTCACATCACCGAGTTTTGTTTTTTTATCGAGGGAGAAAAGTACGTGATCAGGGTTTTTCTTACCGTCATTGGTACTGTCATAGATATAGGCATACACGGGAGTCCCCCATCCCGTGAGCGTCACTTCCGCCGCATCAGAAAAACTCATCGGCGGATTTTCCCAGCCGGTCGGCTTAACGCTATCGATGTATTGGGTAAGTTGAGGTCCGAAAAAGAACAATTTGGTTGCCCTTCCCTGTTTTTTTCGTTGGGTAAGATCGCCGAGCGTTTCAAAGTTCAACGATGCAAAATCCGCCCCCCATCCTCCCCAACGGCCGCGAATGACCACTCCTTTTTGAATCTCGGGAGGGGTACTCCCGGGGACGGAAAGGACGGCGACCTTCATGCCCGCTTCTTCAAGAGTTTTCCAAATCGGAGCAACTTTTTTTGCGGTCGATCGGAACCCGGGAACCGCCACGGCGTCCAGCGGTTTGCCTACTTCCCGCATCGGACCGTCATCGACCCCATGGACCTCCGGCATGGACCCGGTTAAAAGCGTCGCGAAATTCGTCGGAGTATGACTGGGGAAATTAGGATACGAGTACCCGTAGGTGCCCCGATCCATGAGTTTCTTGATATTGGGAAGCTTCCCATCCTTTGCCCATGCGTAAATAGTAAACAGACCCGGTTCCGCACGCATTCCGTCGGGAATGAACCAATACAACTTCACCTTTGGCGATCCTGCGGATCCCGTTTTTCCCTGCGTATAGCGATACCCGGAAACGACGATGAGAAGCAACGCGACGAACAAAAGAAGTTTCTTCATTCTGCACCTAGCGTAATACGCAAAGAAAGTTGCGTCAAGTGATACGCATCATATCGCATGCGGGGGTGTCAGGATAATCGGCTCATTCTCGGTTATGGCAATGGTTTGTTCAAAGACCGCCGAAGGCGAATGGTCCCGTGTGGCAATCGACCAACCGTCTTCGTGATAATAAACGGTGGGATTTCCCATGGTATAGATAACTTCAATGGCGACGGTCATGCCGCTTGTCAATTTCGGCGTTTTTTCTATCGCGCCTTTCAGAAACCCGGGTATTTGCGGTTCTTCATGAAGCGTTTTCCCTACTCCGTGTCCGACGAGCGGCCGAACGATCCCGTATCCCGCACCTTCTACGATCGTCTGTAACATTTTCGATATATGGCCGACATGATTTCCGTGCCGCGCCTCACCGATCGCCTTTTGGAGCGCTTCCTTTCCGGTAGCCAAAAATTTCTCCACATCGGGTTTTACCCGGTATCCCGGACCTCCGATAACTTTTGACCAGGCGGTATCCGTGTGATAGCCGCGATTGATGAGACCTATGTCTATCGTTAACAGATCCCCTTCGGTAAGCACATAGTTTGTGGGAATACCGTGCACGATGACATCATTCACGCACAGGCAGGTCGCCCATTGATAATCCGCCACGGTGGAAAACGACGGTTTCATTCCCGCGGCCTTTATCCTTTTTTGTGCGATTTGTTCAAGTTCCAGGAGAGCAATTCCCGGAGCCGCGATGTCGAGAAGTTCATCCAATATGGCGCCGAGCACCGCGCCCCCTTCCCGCATTGCCGCGATTTTTTGGTTCGTGTTTTCCGATTTCATGAGAGTGTCGCTAAAAATTCCGTAAGAGATGCCTCAAATGCTTCGGGGGTACTTTCATTTTTTATGACATAATCCGCCATTGCAATCGGGCCACCCGAGTGTAAATTTTCTATTTCCGCGTAATCCCTTGATTGTGATTCTGTCGGCGTAAGCGGGCGTTCCTTCCGTGCGGCAAGCCGTGCATAGCGGATAGAGGGGGAGGCATACACCGATAACACCACAAGACCCGGAAATTTTTCTTTAAGATACACGTATTCTTCGAAACTCCGCATACCGTCGAGAGCTATACGGGACGAGGTTTTTTCCGCTTCCCTGATACGCGGTTCGATCTTTATTGCCATTGCACCCATACCTAATTTTGCGCGTATTTCCTCACGGTATTTGCGCTCATTGGCTTCGGTGAGCGGCAGACCTAACTCGGCAAGTCCCGAATCGGTGACATCACCGAACCGGAGAACGGAAAATCCCTGACGACGAAAAAATTGGGCGGCAACGGTTTTCCCTGAGCCGGGTAATCCGACGATGGCTATATACGAGGCCTGTTTCACGACACCCCCAAACCGGCAAGTATTTTGGCGGTCACTTCTTCGATGGATTGCTCGCCGTCCACTTCCAGAAGTCTCCCGTGATCACGGTAATAATGTAGTACCGGCTCCGTCACATCGTGGAAAAGCTGAATACGATTTCTGATCGCCTGAAGCGTGTTGTCTTCACGTACTCCTTCTTCAATCCGACCGCTTAATCGCCATAACGCTTCCTTATCGGATACTTTAAGGTAAATGACCTTATCAACCCCGTTGGTAAAGTCTTCCGCCTGTTTTGTGGTTCGGGGAAACCCGTCAAGAATATACCCGTTTTTATATTCGGGTTTTGCCAGGTATTCTTCGATGATAGGAATCGCTTTTTCGTCCGGGATAAGAAAACCCGCGTTGAGGGTTTCTTTGACATATCTTCCCCATGCCGTTTTTTCCTGTGACATCTGGCGGAAGATGTGTCCGCTCGATAAATACGGCACGTGTAATTTTTCGCTTAAGATATTGCCCTGCGTCGACTTACCCGACCCCTGAATACCGATTAATATCACTTTCATAAATGCAACAATTCCTTTCTTTTGTCATCCTGAACCCAGGATCCGTCCGAATCGTCAGACGGATTCCGGATCATATCCGGAATGACAAAAAAGACTATTTATCCATGAACCCCTCGTAATTGCGCATGACAAGTTGCGCTTCCAACGCTTTTACGGTTTCCAGTACGACCGAAACGACGATCAGAACTCCCGTTCCGCCGACAAGTAGCGTTGACAGACCCGAAATACTTCGTGCAATCGAAGGAAATACCGCCAATACGCCTAAAAACAATGCGCCCGCAAGCGTTATCCTTGTCAGAATATAGTTTAAATAATTTGCCGTCGGCGTTCCCGGTCTGATGCCGGGGATAAAGCCGCCGTATTTTTGGATTTCTCCGGCTATTTTTGTGGGATTAAAGGTAATTGCGGTGTAAAAATACGTAAAGCCGAGCACCAGGAAAAAGTAAATAACGTTATAGGAAATGCCGTCGGGATTAAATGCCGTCGTGAAAAATCTTCCGATACCGGCAAGGGTCGGATTCCTAAGCTGTTGCATAAATCCTCCCAAAAGCGACGGGATAAGCACTAATGAGACCGCAAAGATGATGGGAATAACGCCGGCCTGATTAACACGAAGCGGAAGGTACGAGGTATTTCCTCCATACATGCGGTTGCCGCGGATTCGTCGCGCATAATGCACGGGAATACGTCGCACCGCCTCATTCATGAATACCGTTCCCGCAATCACAACCAGCGCAACGACGCCGAATATCACCATATTCATGAGCTGTTCGGGTTGGAACGTGCTTGCCGTTTGGAAAAGCACCACGGGAAGCCTTCCCACGATACCGGCAAAAATAAGAAGCGATATTCCGTTACCTACCCCGTACTCGGTGATGAGTTCGCCGAGCCACATCACAAACAACGTACCTGCGGTCATGGTGAGCACGATGGAGATAAGCGTTAACGGGTCGAGAACGCCGACTATCCCCTGGTTTCGCAATAACACATACATACCCACCGCCTGCATGGCGGCAAGCGGAACGGCAAGAAAACGGGTATATTGGTTGATTTTTTCCCGGCCGTATTCCCCTTCCTTTTGCAGTGCTTCAAGTTTCGGAAAGACGATCGTCAGAAGCTGTAATACGATGGAAGCGTTGATATACGGATTAAGTCCCAAGGCAAGAATCGAAAAATTAACAAGCGTACCTCCGGAAAATATATCCAAAAGCCCCAAAAATTGATTCTGGGAAAAGAGAAGCGCCAGTTTGTCCCGATCAATACCGGGAATCGGGGTATGGGCAAATATTCGGAATATGACAAAAATCAGTGCGGTGAGAAGTATTTTCCTTCGCAGTTCAGGTGACTTCCAGCTATTAACAAGCGCAGTCAAAAGTGAATTCATACCATTTGTATTCCTGAGCTCAGGAAAACGCAAGGCCCGTATTACGCTACCGTCCCGCCGGCTTTTTCGATGATCGTTTTAGCTCCCTGAGAACAGGCAACCTGAACGGTCAATGCAACGTCGAGTTTTCCGTTACCGAGTATCTTTGCCGCATAGGCATCGGCAGGAACCAAGTCATGTTTTTTCAACAATTCAAGCGTCACCTTTGATCCTGCGGAAAGAACGGCAAGTTGCTGTACTTGTACGCGCGCGGGTTTTTCGTGATGCGATTTGTTTCTCTGTTTTCCGCGAAGATACGGCAACCGCTTCATCACGGAAAGCTGACCGCCTTCAAAGTGCGGAGGAATCGTTCCCCGGGCTTTCTGCCCTTTTGTTCCCCGTCCGGACGTCTTTCCGCGACCTGATCCGTGACCCCGGCCGAGGCGCTTGTGTGAACGATCAACGGTAGTTGGCATGGTGTGTATCATAGTATTATTTTGCGGCTTTTATGGCCTTTAATTGTTTCAGAGCTTCTATCGTAGCATAGACGTTGGATGCTTTGTTACTGGTTCCGAGAATCTTTGAGACGATATCCCGAATACCGGCGGCTTCAACCACCGCACGAACGGGTCCTCCCGCGATAACGCCGGTTCCTTCAGGAGCCGGCTTCAACATGATCTTTGCCGCTCCGAGTTTCACAAAAACCACGTGCGGTATCGTTGATTTGTTCATCGGCACCGTTACCAAATGCTTTCTTGCATAAATTACCGCTTTTTTGACTGCGGCGGAAACATCCGGGGCGCCGCCTAACCCGGCACCGACCCGTCCTTTTTTGTCACCGACGACAACGAGTACGGAAAACCCGATTTTATTGCCGCCTTTGGTCTTCTTCGATACCCGATTGACCTGAACGACTTTTTCATCGAATTCACTCGGCGGTCTATTTTCTTGTCTTCGCGTGTTCATCATAATATGCTCCTTTTTAGAAAACTAATCCTCCGCTACGAAGCGTTTCCGCAAATGCCTTGATCGCCCCGTGATACCGATACCCCGATCGGTCAAAAACAATGGAGGTGATTTTCTTTGCTTTTGTAAGGGAAACGATCGTCTCACCCAATTTTACCGCCGCGGCGATATTTTTGCCCTTAACCCAGCTTGAAACGATAGTTACCGCCTTCTCATCATCAATGAGTTGTGCCGACAGTCGGGTATTTGAACGGAAAATCGACATTCTCGGACGGCTTGGCGTACCGCTCAATCGTCGTCGGATAGTCAATTTTCGTTTCAATCGCATCTGTTTCTTCGTTTTCATAGATTATTTGGCTCCGGGAGCCCCTCCTACTGCTTTTGCAGATTTACCAGCCTTTTTACGGATATGTTCACCGGTATATTTAATGCCTTTGCCTTTGTACGGCTCAGGCGGTTTGACACCGCGAATGGTTGCGGCCGTTTGTCCCACCAGATATTTATCAATACCGCTTACCACAATCTTTCCTTCAGTGACGGCAAAGGTAATGCCGCTTGGCGGCGCAACCGTCACCGGATGGGAGAATCCGACATTCAATGTCAGGTTCGTTCCGCTCAGCGCCGATCGATATCCGACACCGGTTAACTCCAGTTGTTTTGTCCACCCTTTTGTCACCCCGATAATGGCGTTTTTGAGTAACGCAACGACGGTGCCGTGCGCGGCCCGGGTACTTTTGTCATTCCGGATCTTTTTGGCAATAAGATTTTCCCCTTCCTGGGAAACGGCGATGCCGCTCTGGACGGGCACGATAAGCTCGCCTTTTGGTCCTTTGACCGTTACGGCATCACTTGCCATGACGATGGTAACATCTTTTGGTACTGCAACCGGTAAATTTCCTATTCGTGACATACGTAGCTCCTTACCAAACTTCACACAATAATTCTCCGCCGACTCCTTTGGTCTTGGCATCTTTGCCGCTCATGATCCCTTGCGGTGTCGATAAGATGGCTATACCGGCACCCCCCATAACCATAGGGATCTTTTTCTTGTTGATGTACCAGCGAAGACCGGGCTTACTTATCCGTTTGATACCCGTAAGCAACGGCTCCTTACCTTCGTAGGTAAGAGAAAGCTTTAACACGTGACCGTGTTCGTTCACTTCTTCCTCGGCCGAGCTAAGATATCCCTCTTTTACCAGCAACTTTGCCACGGCAACCTTGAGCTTGCTCGAAGGAAGCTCCACATTTTTCTTGTGGGCAAGAGCCGCATTTCTGATGCGGGTCAACATGTCTCCTACTGGGTCGCTTATCATCATAAAATTACTCCTTTACCAAGACGCCTTCACTACTCCCGGCAATTCGCCTTTGTGTGCGAGTTTCCGGAAACAGATGCGGCACAATTTAAACTTGCGCATGTATGCACGTGACCTACCGCAAAGGACACAGCGGTTTCGGTGCCGGACACTAAATTTCTGCTTATGTTCAAATTTGACGACATCTGATGTTTTTGCCATATATTATTTCTCCTTTGCAAACGGCATGCCTAATGCCTTAAGGAGTGTCTTTCCCCCTTTATCATTTTTTGCGTTTGTAACAAATGTAATTTCGAAACCGCGCACCCGATCGATCAGTCCGTAATCAAGTTCGGGAAACAACGTCTGCTCGGAAAGTCCCAAGGTGTAGTTCCCGCGACCGTCAAACCCTTTGTTGGGAATTCCCCGGAAATCACGGACACGGGGAAGAGCCACAATGGTAAGACGCAAAATGAAATCATACATACGCATACCCCGAAGGGTTACCCGCAACCCGACGGGGTCGCCTGCACGGAGCTTAAAGGACGAAATTGCCTGTTTGGCACGAGTGATATGCGGCTTTTGTCCGGTAATGATACCGAGCTGTTCCGTCACTTTTTCGATAATCTTCTTATCTTTCTGCGCTTCTGCTCCGATACCGCAGTTGACGACGACCTTCACCAGCTTCGGTACGGCCATTTTGTTGGTAATACCAAGCTCGGTCATGAGCTGGGGCACAATTTCCTTTTTGTATGTTTCAATAAGCGTGTTCATAATTATATTTTCTTTCCGCACTTTTTGCATACCCGAACCTTTTCATTTTTGGCTACAATGTAGCCTACGCGGGTCGGCTTGTTGCATGAAGGACAAACGATCGCCACTTTTGCAACATCAATAGGTTTGACGATATCAATAATCCCTCCGGGATTCTTTTCATCTCTTCGTTTCATGTGCCGTTTGGACATGTTCACCCCTGAAACGACGACTTTCGATTCCGCAGGAAGCACTTTATCAATCTTTCCTTTGTGCCCCTTATCGCGCCCGACAGTCACTACGATGGTATCGCCTTTTTTGTATTTCATATTAATAAACCTCAACCGCCAAACTGGCAATTTTATCAAATCCTTTTTCCTTCACCTCGCGTGCGATCGGTCCGAACACGCGGGTTCCTCTCGGGTTCTCCGCATCATCGATAACCACTCCCGCATTATCGTCAAAACGGATGTAGGAACCGTCTGCCCGGTGGTATTCTTTCCGCACACGGACGATCACCACATGTACCAGTTCGTCATCTTTGACAATTCCCAACGGATCAGCCTGTTTTACGACACATTGCACCACATCACCCAATGTTGCCGTTGTTTTTTGCCCGGCGCCATAGATATGGATAACCACCATCTTTTGGGCTCCCGAATTGTCTGCGACCGTTAAACTGGTACGTCGTTGAATCATAAGTAAATATTATTTCGATACTTTTTCAATAAAAAGAAAATGTTTTGTTTTACTGATCGGTTTTGTTTCCGCAATCTTCACATAGTCACCGACTTCGACGACCGCATTTTCAATGTGAGCGACAAAATGTTTGGTGCTTTTCATTGTCTTTCGGTACAGCGGATGACGCGTCATTCGCTCGACCTCCACGACAATCGTATTTTTCATTTTTGTTGATATCACGGTACCGATAAATTCTTTTCGTTTTTTCATAATACCTACTTTCCTTGCGCGAGCATTTTCTGGCGAGCTATCGTTAATGCGACCGCCCGTTTTTTCCGTAATTCCTTTGCCGCTCTCCTATTTTTCACTTCTTTTGTCTGCATCGCAAGGCGCTCTGAGGCAATCTGCTTTTTGAGCTCGACCGCTTTTTTTACCAATTCCTCAGGCTTCATGCCGTGCATCTCATCGCGATCCCGTTTTTTCATACCGTTTTCTCCTTCATAATGAACTTTGATTTGATCGGCAATTTGATACCCGCAAGTCGCATAGCTTCCGCGGCAAGTGTCGCATCAACTCCCGACATTTCAAACAACACTCTTCCCGGTTTAACGACACACACATATTCCGCAACATCTCCCTTACCGCTTCCCATACGGGTTTCCGGCGGTTTCTTGGTAATCGGTTTGTCAGGGAATATTCTGATCCAAACACGACCACCCCGGCGGATGTGGTGCGTGAGTGCCCGTCGTGATGCTTCGATTTGCCGACTTGAAACCCAACCGGATTCCATCGCCTTCAGACCGTATTCACCGAAGGAAAGCACCGAGCCCCGAAACGCCAATCCTCGGCGTTTGCCTCTGAATACTTTTCGATGTTTTGCTCGTTTTGGTGCTAACATATAGGTTTATAACGATTTGTTCTTTTTGCAAATCCAGACTTTCACTCCGACATATCCCGATTTCGTCAGTGCAGGCACTTCGGCATAATCCACTTCTTCCCGAAGGGTTGAGAGCGGAATCGTCCCGGTTTTGTAGGTCTCACGACGTGAGATTTCAGCCCCTGCAATACGTCCTGCTAATTTAATTTTGACTCCCCGAGCTCCACTCGTCATCACACGATCAAGCGTTTGCATGCAGATGCGTTTGTGGGGCATCCGCTTGATCAGCTGATCGGCGATGTTGACGGCAACAATATGCGCACTCAAATTCGGTTCTTTGACCGGTTCCACCACTACTTCTATCTTTGTTTTTGTTTTATCGAAAGCCGCCTTGCCGAGTTTTCTGGTTCGGGCAATTTTTATGACTTCCGCTTCAATGAATTTTTTGACTTCTTCAAGCCCTGTGCCTCCCCGGCCGATAACCAATCCCGGTCGTGAGACATGCAAAATGACCCGTAATTTATTGATTGATCGTTCAAGTTCGATTTGCGCAAGACCCGCCGGTTTTAAGCGCTTCGCCAATGCTTCACGGAGCAACACATCCTGAAGCAGTAAATCAGCGTAATGCGCATCATCGGCAAACCATCGGGACACCCATGTATATAAGGGCCCTAAGCGAAATCCGTACGGATGAATTTTTTGTCCCATAATTAGTTACCTTTCTTCTCCACTTCCTTAAGTACTACTTTGACGTGTGTCATTCTTTTTTTAAATGCATGCGCGCTCCCTTTACTGACGGCATGCCATCTTTTGAGCGCCGGAGCACCCATGACGTCAACGGTTGCAATCATAAGATTTTCCGCCGCCGCTTTCTTTTGTACGGCATTTGCCACCGCGGAAGCGACTACTTTCGTCATCGGCTCCGATGCATGTTTTGTCATCGCACTTAATGCCTGTAATGCTACGGATACTTTCTTTCCTGAAATCGCACGGGCAACCAACCGCAATTTGCGCGGACTCGTTCGAATATATTTGGCTGTTGCTGTGTATTCCATATTTCGTTATTTCATTTTTCGTTCCATCGTTGCTTCGTAACGAAGTAACGAGTGGTACGATCATACGATTAGGTCTTATCCAATACGCGCTTTGTCACTTGTCCGTGTCCTCGGAACGTTCGAGTCGGGGCAAATTCACCCAACCGATGTCCCACCATAGCTTCAGTAACGAATACTTCGGTAAATACTCGACCGTTGTGGACGGCAAACGTCACTCCCACAAATTCGGGAGATATCTGACTTGCCCGCGCCCATGTTTTGATGGGTGCACGATCTCCTCCCGCTTTTTGCTTGTTAATTTTCGCAAGCACTCGCGGATCAATATACGGTCCTTTTTTGCTACTTCGTGCCATAATTATTTCCTCCGACCGACAATAAAGCGGTCACTATATTTGCGTAATTTTCTCGTTCGTTTTCCAAGGGTTCTCTTTCCCCACGGGCTCTTGGGTGACTTAAGACCGATGCCGCTTCGTCCTTCTCCTCCTCCATGCGGATGACTCCGGGGATTCATAGCGACTCCTCGAACTTCCGGTCTCTTCCCCATGTGTCGAGCTCTCCCCGCTTTTCCGATAACGCGATTTTTCCATTCGATATTACCGACTTGTCCGACGGTTGCCTTGGCCGCCGCATCAAAGACGCGGGTTTCTCCGCTGGGGAGTTTCACCTGCACCAATGCGCCGTCACGGGCAAGAACCGTAGCAACGTTTCCTGCGGATCGTACCATCTGTGCACCTCTTCCCGGTTTGATTTCCAAATTGTGCACCATGGTGCCGACGGGCATACTCCCAAGCGGCATACAATTACCGACTTTGGCATCAATGTTACTTCCCGTCAACACGATATCATTCACCTTAAGACCCAGAGGGGCTAGTATATACCGTTTATCCCCGTCTTGGTAGCCCAAAAGAGCAACATCGGCAGAACGGTTCGGATCATAGCTGATGTCGAGCACCTTGGCGGGTACGTTATCTTTGTCCCGCTTCCAATCGATAGTCCGATAATAACGCTTCTCCCGACCGCCCTGATGGCGTACGGAAACATGTCCGAACATATCCCTCCCGGATTTTTTCGGGAGAATAGTGACTAACGATCGTACGATTATTTTGCTCATACTATTATGCCTGTTTTGACTGATCTCCGATATCAAATATCGCTATTTTTTGCCCTTTTGCCAAACGAACCATCGCTTTCTTCCAGTCCGGTCGTTGTTTTGGCACTGCTTTTCTTCCTGTCCGTTGCATCTTACCTTTTCGGCGAATCGTTCTGATCTCGCGAACGGTGACATTATATAAGTCGTTGATTTCCCGTGCTATCCCTTCTTTTCTACTGCCTGCCGGCAACATAAAAGAATACCATCCCTTTTGCGCAAGCGTCATGGATTTTTCGGTAATAATGGGTCGGATAAGTTTCATATTACTTCGTAAAATGCGCTTTGCTTTCTTCCAAGGATTTCTTTGTAAAAACAATCTTCTTATGCGTCACAAGTGCATACGGGTGCAGTTCCTTCGCACCGATCAAATTCACGGATGCGATGTTTCGCGCCGCTCGGGCTAGTCCCGTCACTCCCGTCGGAAGCACCAATAGGACTTTGTCCGTCGCTCCCGCCATGGCAAGCGCTTTCGCAACCAGCTTCGTTTTTGCTTCGACATCTTCCAAACCGTCAACAACGACGACATCGTCTTTCTTGGCACTCAGTGCGGACACCAATGCACCGCGTTTCATCTGTTTGGTCATGGTAAGGTGATAATCCCGACCGACGGGACCGAACACCACTCCTCCGCCGACAAAGATATGTGCCCGAATTGAGCCGTGTCGCGCTTTTCCGGTACCCTTTTGTCGATAAATCTTCCGTGACGATCCTTCCACCATACCGCGGGTTTTGCTTCGTGCTCCCCCTTCACGTTGGTTGGCCAGATACACACGGACGGATTGCGCCAATAATTCCTTGTTCACTTTTGCGCCGAATAATTCGGGAGCAAGGGAAACCGTGCCGCTTGCGCGGCCGGCGGTATCCACTACGGAAACGGAAAGACCCGAGTCTTTTTTAACTTCCTGCTTTGCTTCTTTCTTTGCCGCAGGAGCCGTCTTACGTACTGATTTTGTCGTTTTCGTTGCCATAGTTATTTGTTTTTACCGGGTTCTTTTGCGATGATGACAAGTCCGCTCACCGATCCGGGAACCAGCCCTTTGACCGTGATAACCTGACTCGCCGGATCAACGGCGACCACTTTCAAATTTCTTATTGTGACGGTATCGCTTCCCATTCTTCCCGCCATGCGCTTTCCTTTGTACACGCGTCCCGGGGTCGTTGTCTGTCCGATGGAACCCGGTGCCCGTTCACGATCAGATTGACCGTGACTGCGCGGTCCGC
>WBZO01001838.1_pt1 | contig 30813 bp, 26 predicted proteins | sample 5204261 | NCBI WGS metagenome assembly WBZO01 (sample SAMN12412400, study PRJNA552823) | activated sludge metagenome | isolation source: activated sludge from anammox sidestream of wastewater treatment plant... | place: USA: North Carolina | collected 2017-09
CTCAGCTGTTTCTACTTTTTTTTTCATTTTTCTGTTGACATCCAATTTCCATGATTGTAAGTTCGCATTTACTTGAAGGCCGTTTTTTATTTTAGATGTGGGTGAGTGTTTTTTTTTGAAGTAAAATGCCGTATATGCTGTTCTTTCCCATCACTGCTGTGTCATCCTGCGGGTAGGTCGTTTCCGCATCTCCTTCAAGATCAATCTGTAAGAATTTCCCGATAAGGGAGGTTCATTCAATCTGAGTTCTGAGGAGGATGGAACGATGAGTCGACCCACGACTCGCGAGGCTATTCAATTCGTGGTCTCTTTCTTTGTTGTCTGCCTGGTTCTAGCAAACCCGGTGGCTGTCTGGGCGCAATCCGCTGGCGTTGAGGTTTCTCCGGGAGGGGAAGGTGACAAGGGGGGAGTTGAAAGTTCTATCTCCATCAGCCCGATGACCGCCACTCTCCTCGTTGGCTCCAAACACACAGTTGTGGCGACTATCACACCTCCTTCGGGGGAAGCAAAGGCTCTTCCCTCTCTGGAAGGTATCGAGGTTACATTTGCCGTTTTTTTAGGCCCTAATGCTCAAATATTGGCCCCCAGTGTGACCAATGCTTCAGGGGTTGCCACCTATTCCTACATCGGAACCGGGGGGGTTGGAGTGGATCAGATTTATGCCTCCTGGATAAATTTCTTCGGGCAGAGAGATCTTTCTCCTGTCTCACTGGCAGAGTGGGTTTCGAATGAGAACGACTGCAACAATAATCAGATTCCGGATAGCACCGAAATCGCTGAAAGCCTTGCCCAGGACTGCAACGACAATGGGATACCCGATGAATGCGATATCCGTGATGGAGTCAGCTTCGATTGCAACAATGATGGGATTCCCGATGAATGCCGTGGATGCCCTCCAGTCGATATCGTCTTCGTCATGGATACTTCCGGCTCGATGGGCGATGAATCGGATGCATTGTGTGCCAGCATCGGTGCTGTATCGGCAGAACTGGCCGCAGTTGGAATCACAGTCAATCCCTTCTTCTGGGGAATTACTGACACCTATTTTGCCTGCCTCGAAGATTACGTCACCAACCAGCTGGGATCCTCGATTCCGGGAAATACCACATGTGGAACCGATATCATCAGCGATGAGGATTGGGGTCCCGCTACTGCAGTTGTTGCAGAAAGGTTCCCCTGGACACCTGGCAATGTCCGCCTGATCGTGCCGATCAGCGATGAAGGCCCCTGCCGCGGAAATTCCTGTGAGGACCCGGGAACAGACCGTGACTCAATCACCAACGCCATCACGATCGCGAACAACAATAACTGCTTCGTTTCTACGATTGTCGGAACTGGAGCGAATCAGTGTGTGATCGATCTGGCTCAGGCGCTGGCTTCGGGGACTCGTGGAGCCTCCTATATCTTCACCGGCACCCTGGAAGATTTCGCCGAAGCCCTGCTGACTGTCATTACCCAGGCCTGCGACCAGGCAACCGACTGCAATCAGAACAGCATCCCCGATGAATGTGATATCGCCAGCGGATTCAGCCAGGATGCCAACCAGAATGGTGTTCCGGATGAGTGTGAAAGAAGAGGCGAGTACCGAGTGCTTGATCATTACGGCCAGGTCTTTGATGTTGGAAATACATCACCCGTGATCGATGCCGGCCTCTATCCTCCCTGCGGGATCGCCCTGGCTACAACCGGCGATTGCCAGGGATCGCTGGTTCTCGATGAGAGCGGCCGCCTGTATCCCTACGGTTATGTCTCAGAAGGCCTGACAGGCCGGGATTACGGGTGCAAGATAGCCCGGGATGTCGAATTGACTCCATCCGCACAGGGCGCTTATGTCCTCAGTGGCTACGGAACAATCGATGCTTATGGTGATGCTTATCATTTTGGATCGACCTATTTCGGAAGCTTCATGCACCCGATCGATGCGGCGCGGGATCTCGAGCTGGTCCTCGGAAGGGTGATGCCTGATAAACAATACCCTCATGAAAATCATTCGGGTGTCCTGGGATATTATATCCTCAATTGCCTCGGCCAGGTGCTTCCCTTTGGTGATGCCCACATGCATGGTGATGCCTTCTTCGGCTTTGATATCGCACGCGCCATGGAGCTTGCACCGGATGGCAATGGCTACATCATCCTGGATGGATATGGCCAGGTGCATGGTTTCGGCTCCATGGAGTCAGTCGCCATGTCGCTGGCTGCACAGAACCCCTACTTCGGCTGTGACATGGCCCGTGACATCGAAATCACTCCCAGCGGCAATGGGTGGCACATCCTCGATGGACATGGACACATTTTCCATGTCGGCGATGCCCAGCCGTTGGTCAATGATCCGCTGGTAACCGAGGTGGATGTCTTTGAAGACTTGGAACCCTGCTCGGGAGGAGGAACCATACCGCCTAATACAATTACCTCCGGAATTGATATCCAGGTCGCAGCCATTCTCAAGAAACTTGAACGGGACAACCGTCTGGTGCTGTCTCCGGCCAGCCCGGTTGCAGCCAATCCGGCCAAAGGTGAAGAACCAAGGGAATCGCTCAGTTCCCCAGACCCTGAGGCTCAGTCGGTCGAAGCGGGAGCCGAAGGCGGTACAGGTACTCCTTCGCAGTCGGTGACACTGCGCCTGGATGGGAAGGCCAAGGTTCTTGCCGGCGAACAGGCTCAGCTGGTTCCAGACCGGCTGGCAGCCCTGGTCCGTACCAGTCTGGTTTCCGGCGAGAAGGTGACAATGTCTGACTGGCGAGAGGCGAAAAGTTCGGATCGTTCGATTTACCTCCGCTTCAGATCGGAGATTTCCCTGCAGGATTCAAGTGGCCAGACCCTTTCTGTGAATGCGGTTGTGATCCCTCAGGAGGGGTCATTGGCGGAACAGAAAGGCCTGCTGCTCTCCGATCCGAAAGCCATTGGAAATTATGTGCGTTGTACCGGCTGCGATGCAGCGGCTCTTGCCCAGCTGCTCGAAGCCGTCAGTAAATAATTGTTTGAACATCGCAGACCGCTTGAAAGGAAACGATGATGTTGATGAAGAGCATGAGTACACAGTGGTTAGGAAAAGGGTTGCTTTTCCTGGGGGTGTTATGTCTGGGAGCCACATCGGTCATGGCGGATGAAGTTGAAGATTTCTTCATCCAGCACAATCAGAAGAGGTACTTCGATTTCCCTCTGGATGCGCGCTCGCTGGCATTGGGTGGAAGCAATATTGCCACCTCGAATGATCTTTCCAGTGTTTTTGGAAACCCGGCTGGTTTGGGGTGGATCGATTCGTGTGGTTTATCGGCAACTTACTCACGGGATGAAATCAGCGGCGATGAGTATCTTCAGGCGCCCGGGTTTGGCAACTTCAGTTCGGTTGAGGAGGAATTCGATGTCGGGACAGTCCGTCTGGCCCTCCCGATCCGCGCTGGCGGGACTCTAGGCCTTGGCTGGTATGGATGGGATTCAGAGGTTGATGATTCCCATAACACCGATTCCGAGCGGAAAGTATTCCAGGCCGGTTATGGCGCACGCCTCAATGACTGCCTGAGCATCGGTTACTCGTTCAGCTATTTCGATGATGAGATGGATACAGCGTGCTGTGGCGATTACGAAATGGATGATGGTTACCGCCACACCTTCGGCCTCCAGATGCGCCCGAACTCCTGTATGGCGGTCGGTTTGTCGGGTTTCTTTGCTTCAGGCGACCCGGATTCCCGCATGGCCATCCTCGGACCCCAAAGCGCCGACAGAGACAGCTGGGGGCTTGAGCTGGGTTATTCCTGGCAGGTCTTTGAAAGGACCCTGTTCACCACCTCAGTGGATTACACCGATTACGAGCTGGATGCCAACATTGTCAACCAGCAGGTTCGTGTCAACCAGAATGTGGATGAAGGCGGCGAATCCTGGGGTTTCCATGCCGGTGTCGAGCAGCGCTGCTGCAACTGGCTGGTGGCACGTGCCGGCTATCACTATCGCGACAACGAATATGATTTCAATGATGCCGGCCCCATGGCTTCACTGAGTGAAAGCGCCGATTATCATGCCGTGTCGACCGGTCTTGGTTTTGACATCCACAAGAACCTGCGCCTGGACTATGGCGTTCAGTATCGATTCATCGGTGATGACGATATCACCAACACGGTCACAGCGACTTTCCATTTCTGATTCAAATAGTTCCTCATAAGAGCGAACTCATTCTTCTGACTTGAGGGCGGGACTGAAAACCCCGCCCTTGTTTTTGTTTCCCTTCATCTTTTTCCCCATTCCATCTGATTGGCTGCAATTTCCCAATATCCAGCCCAGTCTTTTCCGGAAGGCAGATCCTCGATTTTTGTACTGTTGGCGGTATGGAAAAATGATGGATCGTAATATGATGTGTTTACTTCTGAGAGGAGGATGGTCCTATGGGTTTCCAGAAAATTTTGAATCAGTTCCTGGTGGTTATCTGTTGCTCGATGCTATTCCTCCCGCTCACTGTGGCCCGGGCGGAAGAAACTCCTGCCCAGCGTGATGAGCGGATGGCCTGGTGGCGTGAAGCACGCTTCGGAATGTTTATCCACTGGGGGCTGTATGCCATTCCTGCGGGCGTCTGGAAGGGAAATCCAGTGGATCACGCTGGCGAGTGGATCATGTTCACTGCGAAAATCCCTGTACCGGAATACGAGCCTCTTATCAAACAGTTCAACCCGGTTCAATACGATCCTGCTGAGTGGGTGCGCATCGCCAAAGCGGCTGGAATGAAATACATCGTCATCACCAGCAAACACCATGATGGATTCTGCCTCTTCGACAGCAAACTTACTGACTATGATGTAATGAGCACCCCGTATGGAAAGGATCTTCTGAAGCCTCTGGCGGAAGAGGCGCATAAAGCCGGACTGAAAATCTGCTGGTACCATTCCATCCTCGACTGGCATCACCCCGATTATCTTCCACGCGGGGAAGGGAACTCCCGGCCCTGGGATACACGCCCCAAAGAGGGTGCAGATTTGAACCGTTACCTGGACTACATGAATGGCCAGCTCAAAGAACTGCTCACCAATTATGGAGATATCGGAATTGTCTGGTTCGATGGAGGTTGGGAGCACACCCCGGAGGAACTCAAATCCGAAGAAGTTGTCGAAAAGATCCGGTCGATTCAACCGAACACCATCATCAACAACCGTATCCAGATCCCGCAGGATTATGACACACCCGAACAATACATCCCCGCCACCGGCATCGAAGGACGCGACTGGGAAGTCTGCATGACCATGAATGATACCTGGGGCTACAAGGTGAATGATCACAACTGGAAATCCAGGGAAGATCTGATTCGAAAACTGGTGGATATCGCCAGCAAGGGAGGAAACTTCCTGCTCAATGTCGGGCCGACTGCCGAAGGCCTGATTCCCCAACCCAGCATCGAACGGCTGGCGGGGATGGGAGAATGGATGGATGCCAATGGCGAGAGTATCTATGGAACACAGGCCAGCCCATTCCGCCAGCTGGAATGGGGGCGTTGCACTCGCAAGCCTGGAAAACTTTATCTGCATGTCTTCGAGTGCCCTCACAATGAGATCGTGGTTCCCGGACTGCGCAACGAGATCAAAGCGGCGTATCTGTTATCGGACAAATCGAAATCCCCCCTGCATTTTAATCGGCAGGGCGAGGATGTCATTCTCCAGGTTTCTGGAATCACACCGGATACAATCGACAAGGTCATCGTTCTCGAAATCGAGGGAGAACCGGATGTGGACAATACGATTCGCCCGCTTGCTGATGGCTCGATCGATTTAGCCGCGGCATTCGCCAGCCTGCATGGAAAATCAGCCGAATACGAATCGGATAAACGCAAAAATTGCATCGGCAAGTGGACCAATGCGGAGGATTGGGTTTCCTGGGAGATGAGGGTGGCCCAGCCAGGCAATTATCGGGTTCAGGCCGAATACGCCTGCCCGGATGATTCTGCTGGCAGCCAGGTGGCCTTTGGTGTCGGCCAGAACCAGGTGGCAGGAACTGTGGAAAAAACCGGTTCCTGGGAAAAATTTGAAACCCGGGAAATCGGCTCGATCCAGGTTGACTCCACTCAGCCGGTTCAGTTCGAGGTTCGTGTGAAATCCATGCCCGGCGGTGCAGTCATGAATCTGCGGAGTGTCAAACTGGTGCCAGTAAAATAACAGTTTCCCGTTCGCGGGAGGCATCTCCAGGCTGAATCCGGCTCACAGAGGAGGGAGATACAATGTCGTTCAAAGTCTCGGATACGCAAATCGCAGGCTTCCAGAAGGAAGGGTTCCTGATGGTTCCAGGCTTGTTTTCACCCGAAGAAGTCGAGCTTCTGCTCAAAATCGCTCGTGCAGATCAGGCCATGGCCTCCGAGTCCTGGGACCGTAAAGATGCCCAGGGTGGCATCAGCCGCCTGACCCTTCGCAATTCTCTCGGCAAGGATGTCTACAGCGCTTGTGTGCGCAGCCGCCGGATCGTGGACACGATGGAAAAATTGCTCGGTGCTGAAGTTTACCACCTGCACCATAAGATGATGCTCAAGGAGCCTTTTGTGGGTGGAGCCTGGGAATGGCACCAGGATTATGGTTACTGGTATAACGATGCCTGCCTGTTTCCGGATATGGCCAGCTGCATGATCGCAGTGGACCGTGCTTCCAGAGAGAATGGCTGCCTGCAGGTGATTCAGGGATCGCATCTCATGGGACGAGTCAACCATGGGATAACAGGGGATCAGACTGGCGCGGATCTCGAAAGGGTTGAAGAAGCGCTTCGGCGTTTGCCCCATGTCTATTGCGAAATGGAACCGGGCACCGGCCTGTTCTTTCATGCCAACCTGCTGCATCGATCCGATCAGAACCGCAGCCCCAATCCCCGCTGGTCTTTGATCTGCTGTTATAATGTGGTCCACAACATCCCGTTTCGGGACAGCCATCATGCCCCATTTGCTCCGATCGACCAGATCGAAGATTCGGAGTGGATCGCTGCCGCCAGGCAGGACTGGGCAAATATGCAGGGGAAAGAATCGTCATGAGCACATGGCGCTTTGCCGGGATCAATTTCGATCACATGCACATGGGAGACCTGCTCCGGATGGTCCAGGAGCATCCCGAGGGTGAAATCGCGGGCATCTGCCATGAGGACCGTGAGGCGATGCTGCCGGTTGCCAGCCGGCTTTCGATTCCTGCCGATAAGATTTTTACCGATTACCGGGAGTGTCTGGCGAAAACACGCCCGGATGCCGCCATCCTCTGCCCGGCGACAGCCCGGCATGGTGAATGGACCTGCAAGGTGGCCGAGTTCAATGTCCACTTGTTTGTCGAAAAGCCTTTCGCCGCCAGCCTGGCCGAAGCCGATTCCATGATCGAGGCGGCCCGGCGCACCGGAAAACTTCTGGCGATCAACTGGCCGCTGGCCTGGTATCCTCCGCATAACACCGCCAAACGGATTGTGGATCGAGGTGAAATCGGAGAGCTGATCGAGGTCCACTACTATGATGGAAATCGCGGGCCGCTCTGGCATGTTGCCGACAAAGCGGAAACAAGCGCCGAGGCAGCAGAGAAGAAATCTGAAAGCTGGTTTTATCAGGCAGCCTGTGGCGGCGGGTCACTGCTCGACTATCTCGGGTATGGCGCCACTCTTGGCACCTGGTTCATGAATGGGAAGAAACCAATTGAGGTTACCACTGTCGTGGATCAGCCCCCCGGCCTGGAGGTGGATGAGCACAGTGTGACAGTCGCACGATATGACACAGGGCTTTCAAAGTTCGAAACACGCTGGGGGACCTTCACCGATCCCTGGACCCATCAGCCCCAGCCCAAATGCGGTTTTATCCTGAAAGGGACTGAAGGAACCATCAGCAGTTATGACTATGAAAATACAATCTATGTCCAGACCCGGGATTGCCTTGCGGGGAAAACTGTGCCAGTCGACTCTCTCGAACCGCCCCGCCAGAATCCGATTCAATACTTTATTCACTGCCTGAATTCAGGTGAGCCGATCCGCGGGCCTCTCTCACCGGAAATCTCACGCATTGGCCAGCAGATTGTCGATTCTGCGGTCCTGAGCGCCCGGTTAAAGCGCACAGTTCCATTGGTTGACTGAAGGCATCTGGCCAGATGCTCAGTTATTTTTGTGGAGTTCGACAAACCTGGCGAACAGGTCCACCTGTTTCTGGAGCATACGGCTGATCGAAGGATCGATGAAATCGCTTTCATCTTCATTCCACTGGTCATTGATCCGTGGAATCCATACCCGTTCAGGCATGATGTAGGCATTGCGGTATCCGAAGATCATCTGCAGCTGTTCGACCGATCGAAAAGCCCCCCAGATTCCCGCTGCCAGCCCGGTGAATGCAACACAGCGATGCTCGAAGCTTTCCGGGAACTTGAGCATGTCGATAAAATACTTCATCACTCCCGGAAATGAGCCATTATATTCTGGGACAACCACATGGAGTCCATCCGATTCGAGGACCCTTTCTATAAACGGCTCGAAAGCAGGAGGTTTCACGGCATAGGAAGAGGGGCTGAAAATTTCCGCAGGCAGATCTGCCAGACTCAAAATCCTGGCAGGAGTATTGGATTTCCGATAGAGAGATTCAATCAGATGAGCCACCTTGAGCGTATTGGAAGCCGGACGATTTGTTCCTGCGATGATTTCTATCAAGGCTCTTTCCTCTGAATGAAACGGGGAGTGCCTTCAGGAACCCCCCGTTCACTTGAATTCGATATCGAATCAACAACAATATCAGCCCTTGCCGAGGGTCTTGTCACCTTTCTTTTTCCAGGTTGCCGGACAGAGCTCACCCGTCTGCAGGGCGGTCAGAACACGCAGGATCTCATCGACATTTCTTCCAACCGAGAGATCATGTACCAGCTGGTAACGCAGAATCCCATTCGGATCGATCAGGAAAGCTCCCCGCAGGGTGATCCCTTTTTCCTCGATCAGGATTCCATATTCACGGCCAATGGCCTGGGTGATGTCGCTGATGAGAGGATAACTCAGGTTCGATATCCGCTCATCCGCCTGTGTCCAGCCGAGGTGGCTGAATACGCTGTCTGTGCTCCCACCGATGACTTCGCAATTCAGGGCTTTGAAACGGTCAACCGCATTGTTGAACTCGACAATCTCAGTCGGGCAGACAAAGGTGAAATCGAGTGGATAGAAATACAGGCACACCCATTTCCCTTTGTAATCATCCAGACCGATTTCCTTGAATTCGGTTCCTGCCAGGGCCTGAGCCTTAAAAGAGGGTGCGGGTTTTCCCACCTGCAGCATAATGTGAATCTCCTTTTTCATTTTTGACAATTGCCCGAAACGGACAAGGGATATTGAAAACAACAAAACGCTTTGAAAGCACTATTCCTTCGTCTTTATTTTGTCAAGAGAATAACGGTTCAGAAAGCCGTAGGTTACGATCTTCAATGATCGCAGTTGGTTGTTATCCAGTGTTGGTTTGCCGACATTATGCCATCTGCTGCCCTGCTGATTTTTTTACCAAGGCTGGTTATCCTTCATCTATGACAGTGCGTCAACATTTTGTGAATCTGAATGATACAGACCTGGACCAGCCCATGATTCAACTTTTCCTGGAACCGTTCAAAAGAGTGGAAAGCATACCCACTGATGAGTTTTGATCGAACAGTGCTTGTTACTGAGGTCTATCCCTCAATCCAGGGTGAGAGCACCTGGGCTGGCCTCCCGTGCGTTTTTATCCGTTTGACAGGATGTCCATTGCGCTGCCGCTGGTGCGACACGGCCTATGCATTCTCTGGCGGTGAACGCTGGAAAATCGATGACCTGGTCGAAAAGGCACACTCATTCGATATACCCCTGGTGGAAATCACCGGGGGTGAACCGCTGGCTCAGCCCAATTGCCCTCTCCTCTGCAGCCGCCTGCTGGATCAGGGCAAAACGGTCCTTATCGAAACAGCAGGCTCTCACTCCATCGATGTTCTCCCAGAGGGAGCCATACGGATCATGGATCTCAAGTGCCCGGACTCCGGCGAAATGGAACGGAACCTCTGGACAAACATCGATGCCCTGAATGCGAATGATGAGGTAAAATTTGTCATCGCCAGCCGGAAAGATTTCGAGTGGGCTGCGGATGTGACCCGAACTGAATCATTGAACAAAAGAGTCCGTGCAGTCCTGTTTTCTCCGGTGGCTGGTGAGATCGAACCGGCCGATCTGGCCAAATGGATCCTCGATGAAAATCTCCCGGTCCGATTTCAACTGCAGCTTCACAAATTCATCTGGGAACCATCCGCACGTGGGGTCTGACAGCACCATGAAAAAAGCGGTAATCCTGTTATCGGGCGGATTGGATTCAGCGACTGTTCTGGCCATAGCGCAGGCAGAGGGAAGGGCCTGCTATGCTCTTTCATTCCGCTATGGGCAAAGGCATGCTGCCGAGCTGGCGGCGGCTTCGCACATTGCCTCTGCTCTCGGTGCTGTGCAGCATCTGACACTCGACCTTCCTCTGGGTTCCTGGGGTGGTTCAGCCCTGACCGACAACCTGGAGGTTCCAAAAGACCGTTCGGCGCAGGACCTGTCGGCTGAGATTCCAATCACCTATGTTCCTGCGCGCAATACTGTTTTTCTGTCTCTGGCACTGGCCTGGGCTGAGGTCTTGCGGGCCACGGAAATCTGGATCGGGGTGAATGCCCTGGACTATTCCGGATATCCGGATTGCCGCCCGGAATTTATTAAGGCTTTCGAGGAGGTGGCGCGCCTCGGGACCCGAACGGGTGTCGAGCAGTCGGAGTCCATTGTGATTCGCGCTCCGCTCCAGTTCATGAGCAAGGCAGACATCATCCGAGCTGGGCTCCGGCTTGGGGTCGATTTTTCCTGGACTCACTCCTGTTATGATCCCCCCGCTCCCGAGCTGCATTGTGGCAGATGTGATGCCTGCCTTCTTCGAAAAAAGGGGTTCGATGAAGCGGGTGTCCCGGATCCGACACTCTATGCAGAGTAACATTTCCTACCGGGAGATAACTGGCCTGCGCATCATCCGGATTCGGTTGTAACGGTAATCGAAAACCGGATCCCCACCTCTCTGAGTGGCATAAAAAAGATAAATGAAGGGTTTTCCATCCTGTTCGATGAGAGTTGCCTGAGGGACATGGCAGGCGGCTGAGTCGGTATCAGGAGTGATGAAGCCATTGATCTTCCAGTGAATCCCATCCTCCGATTCTGCCTCGCACAAAGCACGGCTGGTCCATCCGGCATTCTTATCCCCCACTCGAGGGGGATAGCCATTCGGATCCGCATAGGAATAATACTTCCCGTTAGCCCGGATGACCTCTGGGTTCGGCCAGTTGTAGATGAGGGCATCCTGCCCGGCATTCAGAATTCTGAACCCCTCCAGGTCTGTAAATTCCCCCAGGTTTTCTGCATAACCCATGCAGACTCCCCTGGTGGGATGCCAGTAATCGAACCATAGCCGCCACTTCCCCTCATCCCACATCAGGCTGGGGCGATGAAAGTCTCCTGTGTACCCTTCCTCAGTGGCGGCATGCAGCATGTTGTCCGCCTCGATCAGCAGGGGTTGCTGTGTTCGAGTCCAGTGAATCCCATCTTCTGAGGTGGCGCCCATGACACACAGAATCATGCCATCATTGTGATTCTTCATTGCCCGGAAACCCGGCTTGCTGGTGGAACTGTAAGCCATGAAATACTTTCCATTCCGGATGACAACTGAGGGATCACCCACATGCCAGGAGCCATACTCCTTGTCGTCAGCAGCCAGGACTGGCGCCCACTTTTCAGGTTGCATCTCCGCATCCCATCTGTTTTCTCCTGAGTAGATTTCCCAGGCTTTCAAATCTCTTGATCGCGCCAGATAGATCGAATCGCAGCCGGGAACTCCCGGATTACAGTCCTCATGCGCCCAACCGAAAAACCACATTCGCCAGGGATACTCCTTGTCCTCAATCTGACGGACACAGGGCTGATACATGTTCCCAAAATTCCACACAAGGTCTCCAGGGATCCTCTCCCAGATCGATGAATCGAGGATTGGGCGGTCATATCCGGAGTCAGGTGGTGTGATGGCGAAGCCTCCACCAAGAAGCATGAAGGACAGAAATACTGGCCTGAATATGTTCATCCAGTTCCCTCCAAAATGATAAAGTAGTGCAAGTATAGTCCTTTTACTGCAACAATAAACCATAAAATAGAAAGACCTTGTCTCTTGATGCATCGTTGAAGTGAATTATGATGCTCCCCATATTTCGGAGAGGATAGAAAGCGCGGGAATGAAAACACCACGAATTCGGATTGATGTGTATCAACTTCTGGCCCTGCTGTTGCTGCTCAGTCCCATCTGCTGCTGGTCACAGGAGGGTCTTGCCCCTGCTGCCCCTTCGCAGAACCAATTGGCGGCCAATGATCTCCCCCTGGAAGAGGAAGCCCCGATTGAAACCAGCCAGGGAGCTGCTGGTTCCGTATCGAGTCTGGATTCCCTTTTGAATATGGCCATTCGCCAAAGCCCGAAGCTGTCGGTTCAAAGGAACAAGGTGAACGAAAGCCAGATGCGTGTCATGGCTGCCGGTTTATTGCCCAATCCATCGATTGAAGTCGGACGCAAGAAGGTGAGTGGAGGAGATTCCGGCCCATTGCTTTCAGTCAGCCAGGAGCTTCCTCTGAATGGGGCTTTGGGGTTTGAACGCCAGGCAGCGGGCTGGGAATACAATGCCCAGCAGGCCGCCCTCTCCCGGGAAATACAGCTGGTCCTTGCCGAAGTGCAGTTGGCTTTCATTCATGTCCTGGCAGCTGGCAATCTTCTGGCCATTGAACAGGAAGGTGTGGCCATCGCCGGACAGTCCCTCAAGCTTGTTTCGGACACCCTCAAAGCAGGACTGGTCTCCACACTTCCCTATAACCTGGCGCAGGCGGAATATGCTAATTCTCGTGCTTTCGAGGTGATTGCCCAGAAGGAATACCAGCTGGCTCAGGAGTCGCTGGCGGCTCTTCTTGGAATTCCTCTCAGTGGCCTCGATCCGGTTCAGGGTGACCTGCGCGCCAGCCTGCTACCGGCTGGCTGGAATGGCAGCCAGGTGAGAAGGTCCGATCTGCAGGCTGCGGATTACCGGCTCCGTGCGACTCAGGCTCAGGTAGCCGCCGCTGACCGTGCCAGGCTGCCTAACCCGGTTATCGGTTACTCTCGAGAAGAAGCCGATGAGACAGAGAACTTCTTTTCCATTGGGCTTGAGATTCCTGTTTTCAATACCGGCCGGGCTGCTGTTCAGGAAAAACAGGCAGTCAGCGGGACTGCCTATGCAGAAAGACAAGCCCTTTCTAAAGAGGTTCAATCTGAAATGGCTCAGGCTCAGACCCGTCTCGAGGCACGACGGGATGCTGTACGGATATATGAAACAGAAATTGAACCATCCATCAATCTGTCTCTCCAGGCTGCCAGGGCAGCCTTTGAAAGTGGCAACACCGATCTCAGCCTGCTGCTCCAGACTCAAAACCGCCTGATCGAGCACAAAAGAAACTCTATCAAATCTTACGAAGACCTTCGAAAGGCTGAAATTGAAATTCTTCTGGCATCAGGCGCCACCCGCAACTGAACTGTCCCGCGGGTTGAGTTGACTCGTTTTTGCCAGCATCCAGTCATCCGCATGGGAATGGTTCATGCCAGATAGCACAAAGGCCTGTCTTCAAACCACTCTGCTGGGGATTCTTTTAAATGCCTGCCTGGCGGCGGTCAAAGGGATTGCTGGTGTCATTGGACATTCCTATGCCCTGATTGCGGACGCCATTGAATCCACCTCAGACATTGCGTCTTCATTAATCGTGTATGGTGGCTTGAAAATCGCCTCGATTCCCCCCGATGAGGATCATCCTTATGGCCATGGAAAAGCCGAGCCGCTGGCAGCCATGCTGGTGGCATTTGCCCTGCTGACTGCTGCGCTGGCAATCATTATTCAGAGCATCCGGGAGATTCAGACCCCCCATCACGCACCGGCACCCTTTACGCTGTATATCCTGATCGGTGTGGTTATCGTGAAAGAATCCCTTTACCGTTATGTGATTAACGTGGGTGATAAAGCTCAGAGCACTGCGGTCATCACAGATGCCTGGCATCATCGCAGCGATGCGATCACCTCTGCGGCAACCGGAGTCGGGATTGCCATTGCGCTGATTTGTGGCCCGGGATATGAGGCAGCGGATGACTGGGCTGCTCTTCTGGCCTCCGGAATCATTATTCTGAATGCGATACGCCTGTTACGGCCAGCATTAGCTGAGGTGATGGATGCTGCGCCAGGCAACGGGATGGAACAGCAGGTTCGTGATGCGGCCCTGGCTGTGCGGGGTGTCACCGGACTGGATGTCTGCAATGTTCGCAAAATGGGTCTGCATTACTATGTGGATCTGCATGTTCTGGTTGATGGAGATCTGCCGGTTCGGGATGGGCATGAAATTGCCCATCGGGTCAAGGATGCCATCCGCAAGGCTCAGCCGCGAATCCATGACATCCTGATCCACATCGAGCCAACCGAGGCCCATCCGGCCTGAAATCACGGCTGCTGTTTTTATCCCTTGAAGGGGAAATCGATGCGCCTTCCTGTCAAAGCCGATTCGTAAGAAGCCAGCAGCATTTCTGTGACTTCCCGCCCTTCTTCGGCGGTCGCGATCGGTGCGCCTGTGCCCTTGAGGCAGTCGACCATCGGGCGGGTAAGCGCCCTGAGGCGGTCCGCATGGCTGGAAGGGGTCTGTATCCCCGAGTCGGTCCACTGTGGCTCTCCATTCAACAGCCAGCAGAGTGAAGGCCCCGGGCCGCGCCTGGGCGTGCCGGTAGAGACTGCATCCCCATAGAATTGCAGCAAAGTCCCCTTGTCCCCATGGATCTCGGTGTTGTTCTCACCGGCATTGGCTGTAAATGAGGAGACCACTTCGACAATCGCCCCTGTCTGTGTCCTGAACACAGCGATGCCATTGTCATCGGGAATCTTTGGAGACAGCAGGGTGTCGATTTCGGCAAAGACACTTCTGGGTTTGCCAAACAGCCAGAGCACCAGGTCGAATGGATGTGCTGCATCATCCATCCACAGGCCGCGATTGAGCTCCGGTTTGACATGCCAGGTCTTATCGAAATCCGGCCAGATGTGTGTCGCCAGGCAGTGCTTCCGCCGGAACATGACAACCTTTCCGAGGAGGCCCTGCTCCAGGATCTCCCGGATTTTCAGGTTCTGGGGATCCACACGCATCTGCCAGGCAAGTGAAAAGCGGACTTTGTTCCTCCGGACCGCCTCGATGATCTGATCGCATCCCTCCAGGCTTAGGGCCATCGGTTTCTGCAGGATGATGTGCTTTCCGGCATTGGCCGCAGCTGCGCACACCTCGGGATGCAGGGAAGTTTCCGCCGCAACAATGACCGCCTCCACCCCGGGGTGATTCAGGGCTTCTTCCAGTTGTGTCGTCGATCCACATCCGAATTGAGCGCCATTCCGTTCACCTCGCTCCCGGTCATGGTCCCAAGATGTGATGATTTTCGCATCCTCCATGCGCGAGATCTCATCTGCATACAGGTTCACATGCCCATGCGCCCAACCCAGAACCGCGATTCCCAGTGTCATTGATTTTCCCCTTTCAGTGCGGCGGTTCAGGCAGGAATTCCAGAGTGTAATCGTAGGACCAGGATACCCCTTTCGTCAGCTGGGCCAGCCGGGTCATCAGCTCGAGATTGACCTGCTCCCATTCCGGGTTCCACCACAGTCTGGCGGTTGCCTGCTCCGGGTGGTAGGTCAACTTCATCCCCATGTGCTGTTCATGGTTATAGAAGGCATACTCGCCACCCTGCGCCAGCCTTAACCTGTCCTTGTTCGGGCCGTCGGCCTTATCCCAGCTCTGATTTATTTGCTCCCAATCTTTTCCCTTGATCAGAACCGACAGCACATTCGGATCATTACTGGCTGTGTATGTGTCAATTTCCGGGCGAATCTTGAACTGATAATTTCCGGGGCTGTCGGACTGATGGGTGACCGTTGTTTCGTTGAAGACCAGCTCCGGTCTGCCTTCCTCGAGCCGTATGGTGCGCTGGATGACTGAGCCATCGGCCAGGACCCGTTTCATTCGAATGGCGGAACCACTGGCTTCACCTGTAAAAGCATCCTTGGGATTCCTCATGGCAGGATCTCCCCACAACTCCTGGCAGTCTCCACGACGGAAGGATATCCCATGGTTCTGGTCCCCACCCGCAGCCAGCAGGTGTTTTCCACTCGGTTTATGGAAGAGCTCCACCATGCGTCCATTCTGCTCGGGAATCACTTTGATTCGCCAGACAGCATTTTCGAGAGCAAGAGCCGGAATTCCCTCGACAGCCCGTTCCACAGCATCCAGATATACCTCGATCGGAATGGTCTCGGCTGCCATGGTCAGGTTAAAGCGCTTGCACAGATCGATGTATTGCCGGGGAACATCCTTCAATTCATCCGGCAGAACGCAGCGAAAGGTCCCCTGGTCACATGACATTGTTGCTGCAGTTTCCAGAACAGCCTTCATGGGATAAATCGAGAACTTTTCAAGCCGGCTCTTGACTTCGTCATTGTCCGCCAGGGCGATGGCTTCACGAATCAATCGGTAGGCGCGTGTGCTGATGTCCGCATTCAGGCCCACTTCAGCAGCGGTCGGAAAACAGGCAGGATGATTTCCGCTCTGTTCGAGGTTGTCATGCAGGAGGGCCAGGTAATCGATTACTTTTCCGGCGGCAGCGCCATAATGGAGGCGGCAGAATTCTTCGGCCAGCGGCCAGCTCTCCAGTGAGGGATTCCACAGGCAGCGGCTGATGACATAATTGCGCAGGTCGCTCATTTCACCTGCATTTCCATTCCCGTTGGCCTGCATGAAAACCCCTTTGACATGGTTCTCGGAGAAGAACCGGACATTCGGTCCGATCGCCCGCAGGTTCGGGAATGGAAGGTCGTATGAACTGAAATTGGTATTGTAGTTCCAAATCCAGATATCATTACAAATCGACTTCCATCCCTCCATGTCGGCGCAAAACTCCCTGTTCTTCGGGCAGCTGGGATCGTTCAAGGGGTGAAAGGTGCAGCATTCGATGCTGCACAACTGAATCTGTACATTCTCACGTGGCTTGATGGTCTTTGGAGGCTTTCGTGTATACCAGTAAGAAAGAGTTCCAACCTTGATGCCGGGGAATTTTTCGGCCACACGATCTGCCACTGCATTGACCAGGGCCAGATTCGAACCCATGGGAGTTCCCTCGGCTTTATTGATGGCTTCGCAGGTGGCGCAACGGCAGTAGGCATCATTGTCATTCTGGCTGACACTGATATTTTTCCGATGCGGATCGGCTTCGAGATCCGCCAGCACATTGGATGAAATGATATCGATGACCGCTGGATTGGACACGCAAGGTTCCGGCCCGCCACCCCCGGAATCCAGTTTGCGGACTCCATCCACTAGCGCAAAATATTCCGGATGATCCTTGCCATACTTCTCGACTGGGAGATACCTCCCGAAGGTATGGCCGATCAGCTCCTGACGGGTTCTCCCCCCCAGTTTGTCATCACTGGTGACTGTGTTTACCCGCATCCGTGCGGCGAAATCCGGAGCATCCGAATTCTCCTTGTAATAGGACCAGCGGAATTCGAAAATCGGCCGATAAATATGGTCCTCACAAGGAAGTTCCGCAATCGATGGAGAAGGGAAGTGGGTATGATCCCGGGTCAGGAATCGAACCCCCAGGTAACGTTCCATGCATTCATAGACACCATAGAGTGTCCCACGCGGCCTTCCTCCCACAATAGCGATACTGGCTGGTGTGATCCGGATATGAAGACCCTCTTCCCCCAGATCATCGATCCCGAAGGCGAGAGAACTTTTACGGAAAGACTCCCCATCACCAATGAAGACATTTCCGGTGGCCTGACGGGGTGAATCGCTGACTGCGAGCTCCATTCCGGTTGCCTTTTTGAGCAGATCCCGGAATTCCTCCGCCGCATACTTCTCACTCGCAATGGCATCAGGAGCAACGACAATGGTCCACGAACCAAGACTCTTGACTGGAATCGGAGATTCGCCAAAAGAGATCGAACTTACAGTTAATGCCAGAAAGATGAGAGCAGATTTCAATGCCATTTCCGGGCCTCCTTCATTAACGATTTTGTCGGGTTACCGCTCTTTTTCGATCGTGTGGGTGTCCACACCAAGCTTGCGCAGTAGATCGTAATCATAAATGCCGGTGTCATGCCCGTCCTCCCAGACCAGGCGCAGGGCATAATTCCCGACCCAATCCACCCGGGCCAGGATGGGGTCGGCTGAGGGAGCATCTTTGGGGATCAGGCGCAGCTGAAAGTGGTCATCCAGCAGTTTCGGAGCCTCGCCGCCAGCCTGTTCCAGCATTTCACGGCAGGTGGCGCAGGGGCATTCCCGGCGGAGTTTTTCATAAGTGAATATCTGCTGGATTCCGTCATCCCATTCGATCATAAGAGACCGCGAATCGAGCGGAAGAATCTTTTCAGGAACTGTGGTTTTCCGCATGGTCCTCTTCCAGAACGCAATTATATGGCAGCTTTTTCCTCAGGTCCATGAGCCTGGACTGGAGTGCCTGAATTGGCCCAGCGAGCTCATCACGTCCGAGTCTGGAATCGATAAACATTGGCTCGCTGCAGGTGGCGGTCACTTCAGTGAATGGGCAGGGGAGCCGCAGGCGATCCCATGTTTTCAAATGTACAAGTCGTTTGTATCCGACTCCGCATGGCAGGATGGCATGACCGGTCAGTTGTGCCAGGCGGATGACACCCGGCTTGACGATGTGGCGGGGGCCGCGGGGTCCATCGACTGCAATTGACCCGTTCAGTCCGGCCCGGAAATGCTTTGCCAGGGTCAGGAAAGCCTCCATACCGCCTCGCCTGCTGGAACCTGAAACAACAGTCAGCCCAAGGCGTTCGAGGATGTTTCCGATGATCTGCCCATCCCGGCTTTGGCTGGTCATGACCGCTATCGGGTGCTGTTTCTGCTCTTCTCCCCCGATCTGTGTGGCTAGAATCAGGTCTGAATGCCAGTAGGCGAAAATGAAAGGTTGTCGTTTCCTGTACAGTTCATCGATGATTTCATGATCGATCCATTTAATACGGAGCGATTTCACCAGCAGGCGGGTGCTGAAATAAGCCAGCTCGATTTTGAGCCGACGACCAATCTCGGATCTTCCAATCCTTCTTATCAAGCTTCGCTGCCTCATTGGGGTCATAATCCTCGTTGAATGGAATATGACATCCCTTGTCTGGAAATTGAATGGTTGGCGTCAGGGCAATCCTCCCGTATAATCGAAGTGCTCTTATGCGCCTCCTTGAGAATATCTTCTTCGGTTTTGAAGGGCTGACCCGCAACCTGATGCGCTCCTTTCTCTCAGCCCTCGGCATCGTCATCGCCGTCGGATCGGTGGTGCTTGTGGTTTCCCTTGGCGAACAGGCCAAAGACCTGATCGTCATCCAGCTGGAGAAGTTCTGGGGGGCCGATTTGATAATTGTCCAGAATGCTCCCCCTAAGCGTTACCGCCACTGGATGGATGACTGGAAAAACATGAAAATGCGTGATCTTTATGCGGTCCGTTCCCTTTTGGATGGCGCGCGGCTGGTGGGAGGTTATCGGGAGTCGGGTTCACGCAGGGTCTCTGTTGGGACTGAGAATATCATGGGCCAGCTGAAAGAGGTGGATCCTGCTTACCTGGATGCCCGCGGCCGTGTGGTTCGTGCAGGCAGAAATATCACCTGGGATGACATGGAGAATGCCCTGAAAGTCTGTACCATTGGCGCAGAAGTCGCCCGCAAGCTCTTCAAATCCGAAAAGGACTCCATTGGCAAAGAAGTAAGAATCTCCGGCCAGCGCTTCGAGGTTGTCGGTGTTGTCGATCCAAAGACTACCGAGATCGGAAATTCAGAAATTGCCAAGGATGTCTACATCCCTCTGACGACTGGGGAGCGCCGTTTTTCCGGTGATAACCCCCTCGATGAGGTTGTCGTCAAAGCTCAAGGCAGCCACCTGACTGAAGCAATCAAAGCGCAGCTGGCCGATATTTTATTCCAGCAGCATGGAAAATGGGATTTTTTAGTCTTTTCTGAAATTGAACGTGTCCAGGGGATTCGAAGGGTGGTGACAATGGTTCAGGGCATCCTGGCCGCTCTGGCTGGTATCTCACTGGTGGTCGGTGGGATTGTGGTGATGAATACCATGCTGGTTTCGGTTACAGAAAGGACCCCCGAAATCGGTTTGCGGAAATCCCTGGGGGCACGCGGCCGGGATATTGTCTACCAATTCCTGTCGGAAACCCTGGCCCTTTGTTTTATGAGTGGTCTGGTTGGCATCCTGACCGGACTCATCCTCGCCTATGGTGTCACCGAGGCTGTCCCTCGATTCTTTCCGGATATCGGCGAATGGCCCTGGAAAATCAGCCCACTGGCAGTGGCTGTCGCGTTTATCTGCACCACTGTGGTTGGTCTTGGCAGTGGTGTTTATCCGGCCTGGCGCGCCTCGAAACTGGATCCCACTGTGGCGCTGCGTTATGAATAGAACTGTATCCTCGCCTGTTTCCGGTCGAAAATAACAGATTACAGGTGGGACGGGTGAATCCGCCGGTAGAGCTGTATTTCTGCGTGGGCAGCTTTTCGGGTTGGAATTTCCTTGCGCCTGCCTGAAAAACACCCTGTAATAATGAACCCGGCTGGAGGAGGTTTTTTCCTGTGATAAACATCAAATCGGGCCTGAGATTTTTCATCCTGCTGGCATTTCCTGTTCTCGCGGGGCAGATTTCAGAGGCATATACGCCGCTGCTGTCTCGAAATGGCAACCTGGTTCGCTGGGATTTGAAGGAAAGCCCTGTGAATCAGCCGAATATCATCGAGGGAAGGGTTGAGTTTTTTATCAACCGCCTGGGGACACCCGACCTGGAGGATGCCGGAGATGGAACCGGGGGAGAGTTCGATATCATCCGCAGGGCATTTGGGGTCTGGAATCACAACCCCACCAGCCTGATGCGGTTCAATGATCTGAAACTGACTGACCAGTCCTGGGGTACCGGCTCGGATGAAACCAACCTGGTCATTTTTGACGAGACCAACAAAAGTGGCCTTTTCCCTCCCGGCTCAGGAATTATCGCCATGACCATGACAACCTATGAAGATGAGCTCTATGGCGGGGTCCTGGATGGCCACCTCCGCGATACCGACCTGATCCTGAATGGAAAGGATTTCACTTTTTCGAGTGGTCTCGAGCCGGAAAAGATCAACCTTCTTTCGATTGTTGTTCATGAGATCGGGCATGTCTGTGGCCTGGATCATTCCTTTCACCAGAAGATCAACCCGCAGGATGATTCAGTCGATGTTCCCAGCCTGTTTCCTTACCTGAATTTCGCCGATGACCAGTTGTCGCAGCCCGACCAGGATGATTTTTCCGGCTTGACCGAGCTTTACCCGGATAAAGATTTTAACGATCAGATCAATGGATCTCTGGCGGGAATGGTGATGATCGATGGAGAGCCAGCCGCTGGCATCGATGTCGTCGCATACCAGAACAGGCGGCCGGTTGTGAGCACTTTCAGCCGTTCAAATGGCTCGTTCCACATCCATGGTGTCCCGCCGGGAACCTATCTGATTCGCACGAATATCCTTTCCCGCGCCAACATCAGCCTGGTGCAGGACATTACCACCGAGGTGCACTCCCAATACTTTGGAACCGCTGGGAATGCCGGAATTGCACAGGATGCCTCTCCAGTTACAGTCCTCGCAGGGAAAAAACGCGCCAATGTGCTGCTGAATCTGCGCCGTCTGGCACAACCCGATTTCCTCGAGCCGAATGACACCCCTCAGCAGGCCCTTCTTCTTCCAGTCGATGGAACCCAGGTTCTCCAGCAACCCTGGAAAACAGGCGATCCGGAATGGATGAAATTCCAGGCCAGCAAAGGAAGAATTTATGAAATTCTGACCGATAACCTTGGTTTCTTCGCCAATCCAAAACTGGACCTGTTTGACTCGGATGCCACCACCCTGTTAGCGAGTCATGACAATATCGATATCTCCAAAATGAATTATGCCGCACGGATTCGATTTACAGCTCAGCGGAATGGGTCCTTTTATATCCGTTTGACCGATGTAAAATCGGCTCTCTCCCCGGGTTCTTCCTGTGAAGTTTCGGTTCGAGAGGCCGGGCCTGCCCGGCTGGATGGAAATGGCGATGGGATGATCGATTCGATGGACCTGTTCTCATTTTCAACCCACTGGACACCCGTTGTGGGCAATCAGGAATTTATAAAAGATGGGATTTCAACTCTGCCGACCACAGATCTGATCGAGTTGCTGGGAGTATTGGCTGGAAAATAGTCCATTTGATGGTTCAGCAAAAATGGCTGATCTTCAAGAAGGCGCCGCCTGTTCCCCTTGTGTCTGGCTCCCCCCGGATCTTAAAATGAATTCACGCTGCCAGAATCCTGGGTGGTCCAGCTATTTTGATGGTTGAAAAAAGGAATCACGACATGAGGGTCATCGATCAATACTCGGCGCCTGCTGTGTGCCTCTCCCTGGCTGTATTAATTATTATGGTTTTTTTCCCCACTACAGCCTGCACCGGCGATTGGCCATCCTATGGTGGTCCCGATCGGAACTGGATTTCAAAGGAGTCCGGCTGGGCCTCCAAATGGCCGGATGAGGGGCCGACCAAACTGTGGGAGCAGGAGGTCGGCATCGGGTTTTCATCTTTCTCTGTCTCCCAAGGGCGGGTTTATACAATGGGATGGGCGGATGATAAGGACACAGTGTTCTGCTTCGATGCAGAAACCGGAAAAGTCATCTGGACTCACTCTTATGCCGCGCCGCTCCTCGACAAATATTACGAAGGCGGACCGGGAGGCACCCCGACAGTCGATGACGGCCGTGTTTACACCATGAGCAAGGTCGGGAATTTTTTCTGTCTCGATGCCGCAACCGGCAAGGTCATCTGGTCGAAAGACCTCGCGCAGGAACTGGAGGCGAAAATTCCTGAATGGGCTTTTGCTGGCTCGGCTCTGATCGAGGGTGATTGGGTCATAATCGAGGTTGGGGTGATCGCAGCCTTTGATAAGATCAAAGGGGATCTGGTCTGGAAGACAGAAAATTACGCCTCCGCCTATTCATCGCCGATCGCGGCCGATCTCGAGGGAACCCGCTGCCTGGCTTCGTTCCCTGAATACGGCCTGGTGATTTCCGACATGAAAACCGGCAAGGAACTGGCAAAGCACCGTTGGGAAACACGCTATGGCGTCAATGCCGCCACTCCCCTTCATGTTGGAAACAAATTTTTTATTTCATCCGGTTATGGCAAAGGGTGTGCCCTGCTTGAGGTTCAACTTGGCAAGGAACCAGTGGTTCTCTGGCAGAGTAAAAAGATGCGGAATCATTTCAATACCTCGGTTATCCACCAGGGGTTCATTTATGGATTTGATGAAGACACGCTCCGATGCCTGGAGTTCGATACAGGAAAAGTCCGCTGGGCACAGGAAGATCTCGGCAAAGGCTCCCTCATGCTGGCGGATGGAATTCTCATTGTTCTCTCGGAAAAAGGTGAGTTGCTGACTGTTACTCCCTCTCCGGATGGGTTCCAGGAAATTTCACGCGCTCAGGTCCTTGGTGGAAAATGCTGGACAGTCCCAGTGCTGGCCAATGGGCGGATTTATTGCCGGAATGCCGCCGGGAATGTGGTTTGTGTGGATGTAAAAAACAAGTGATCGTGGCGGATTGTGCCTGTTAACTGGGCAACCCGTTGGCCGGGGATATGACTCCCAGCATTCTTCCCTGCGGAGAGTCGCCACGGCGATGGGAAAAGCAATCCATCGAATCGAAAGTGCAGATCCCGCTGACTTCAATATTCTCTGCGATCATTCCAGATCGAAGCATCTGCTCGCGATTGAGGGACGGCAGGTCAATCCGCAAGGGGTCTCTGAGCAGATAATCTCCCTCGCCCCATCGGTCCCTGATCAAATTCCAGACTTCCTCTCCCACCCGATATTTTTTCGCTGAAATGGATGGGCTGATCCAGGCACGCACACTCGGGGCGGGGACACCAAATTCAGCCTGGAAAGACCTGACAGCATTCATTGCGATGCCACTCTGAGTCCCTCTCCATCCGGCATGGATTGCCCCGACTGCGCTCCCATTCAGATCAGCCATCAGCAGGCAGCAACAATCCGCTACCAGCACACCCACCGCCACACCCGGGGATGCGGTCATCAATCCATCCGCTGGACCGAGGCATTCGTCATGGTTCATGGAGCCGCGTCCGGCTTGTTCGGTTTCAACACACAACACCTGAGCGCCATGCTCCTGGAATGCCAGGGTCAATCGATCGATTGGAAGCCCGATCTCCCTCACAATTTTTTTTCGGAATTGAAGGACTTCGGCCCTCTCTCCTGACAGGAAAGAAGCATTTCCGAAACCGGGAAGGGAAGTGTCTCTCAGTGAGAATACATGGGGAACCGGGATGCCCCGCTGGAGGAGAGTCGAGCGCAAAACCTTTGGTTTCATTCCATTTTACGAATGGCTTCCAGAATTTTTGGGTCGGTGATGTGGTAAGAATGCTCATCATCCGGAAAAACACCTTCATTGATATCACTTAAAAAACTTTTGAGGGCTTTCCCGGCTTCTCCAGCCAGATCGGCATAACGCTTCACAAATTTTGGCTTGAATTCTGTAAACAGGCCCAGCAGGTCATGCGTGACTATGACCTGGCCATCACAATCCGGTCCGGCACCGATGCCCAAAGTGGGTATCGATACTGAGCGGGTGACCAGGCGTGCCGCCTCACGAGGAACTGCCTCCACCACCAGGGCGAATGCGCCGGCATCAGCCATGGCGCGGGCATCCTCGAGCAGCCGCTGGACATCCTCGATGGCACGGCCTGCGCTGACACGGAAATGCCCGGTCAGCAATGTGGACTGGGGTTGCACTCCGATATGCCCGATGACTGGTATCCCGGCGCGTGTCATCGCTGCCACTGTTTCAGCGAAGGCCACACCGCCCTCGATTTTTACCGCACGCGCACCACCCTCCTTGATCAACCGGCCAGCATTCCTGAGAGCTTCTTCCTGTGATGTCTGAAATGACAGGAAGGGCATGTCTCCGGCGACTAGAGCCGATCGAGTCACACGGTTCACAGCACGCAGGTGATAGGCGACATCATCCACAGTCACCGGGAGTGGATTGTCATGCCCCTGAACAAACTGCCCTAATGTGTCCCCGACCAGGATGATATCGATGCCGGCCTGGTCCAGAAGCCGCGCAAAGGTCGCATCATAAGCCGGCAGGAGGGTGAGGGGCGGCTTTTTTCCTTTCCGTTCACGAATCGAATCCGGGGTGGTACGTTCTTGCATCATAGTGGAATTTTGCCAGATAAAACCGAATCGGACCATCCTTTCCCGATATTCTGGATTATGCCCGGATAGACTTATCAGTTTTCAAGGTGTGGGAGGAGGGGGTGGGCCTGGCGGAAGAGCAATTGGTGAGGGTTGTCAGAAGGGCTGCTTTTGTTATAGTGGACGTTTGTTGCGGTTCCCTGTAACCGTGAGCGGGGCATGTTTTATACACCGCCTGGCGAATTTTCTGTTTTTCTCGAGGAGATATTGATGAGTACGGTCGAAGAAAAGGTCAAGGCTATCATTGTGGACAAATTGAAGGTTGATGCGTCCGAAATCACACCGGACAAGGAAATTGTCCGCGATCTGGGAGCCGATTCACTGGACCAGGTTGAACTGGTCATGGAGTTGGAAGAGCAGTTTGGTGTCGATGAAATTCCGGAAGAAGAAGCCGCCCAGCTCAAGACTGTCGGTGATGTGATCAAATACGTTACACAAAAAACCGGCCAATCCTGAACCAGGGGTAAATAAAAAACATGTCCGTACGAGTTGTCGTCACCGGTATGGGGGCTGTTGCACCGATTGGAATTGGGGTTGATCAATTCTGGAGTGGTTTGTCAGAGGGCGTTTCCGGGGCTGGCACGATCACCTATTTCAATTCAGAGGCGTACGCGACCCGTATTGCATGTGAGGTCAAAGGCTTCAAACCAGAAGAGTGGGTTCCTGAGAAAGAAATCAGCCGTTCCGACCCCTTTGTCTGGTTTGGCATGGCCGCAGCTGAAATGGCTGTGCGCGACAGTGGCCTTTTGGATATTCAAGGCCTGGATCCCACCCGGGTCGGGGTCCTGATCGGCACAGGCATTGGCGGACTCCAGACCATCGAAAGCAGCAAAGAAGTTCTGCTCGAAAAAGGCCCCCGGCGCATCTCTCCGTTCCTGATCCCGATGCTGATCGGGAACATGGCATCCGGCATGGTTTCCATTCGCTATGGTTTCAAAGGCCCGAACATGTCGATCGCGACTGCGTGCGCCACTGGAAATCATGCAATTGGCGAAGCCCAACGCATCATTCAACGCGGAGAGGCGGACATCATGGTTTGTGGCGGGGCTGAAGCGGCCATTACTCCGCTCGGCCTGGCTGGTTTTGTTCAGATGAAAGCCATGTCCAGGCGCAACGATTCACCCGAAACAGCTTCGCGGCCTTTCGACAAGGACCGCGATGGGTTTGTCGCCGGCGAAGGGGCGGGAGTGGTCGTTCTGGAAAGCCTTGAACATGCCCGCAAGCGGGGGGCGCCCATCTATGGCGAAATGGCCGGATATGGGCAGAGCGCCGATGCTTTTCACATGACTGCACCGGCATCGGATGGCGAAGGCGCTCAGGCGGCCATGCGGAATGCCTTGAAAGATGCCGGAATCAACCCGGATCAGGTTGATTACATCAATGCCCATGGCACCTCGACCCAGCTCAACGACACAATCGAAACAGCAGCGATCAAATCGGTCTTTCAGGACCATGCCCGCCGCCTGCAAATCAGCTCGACCAAGTCAATGACCGGCCACCTGCTGGGTGCCGCGGGTGGAATCGAGTTTGTTGCCTGCTGCCTGATGTTTGCACATAATGCCATTCCACCGACTATTAACTACGAAACCCCCGATCCGGACTGTGATCTCGACTATGTTCCCAACCAGGCCCGGGAGTTCACAGGTGATGTGTGCATGTCGAATGGCTTTGGCTTCGGTGGACATAATGCTGTTCTCATTGCGCGCCGTTTCAGGGGGTGAGCAGGCTATCTGTCATGGGCCTCGATGAAAGCGAGATCCTGCTGGACCAACTCCTTCAGGAGTTTGGTATAAAACCACTTAACATCCACATCTACCGCCAGGCAATGACACACTCGTCATTCCTGAATGAGCAAGGCCTTCCTTCATGGGAAGGGAACGAAAGACTGGAGTTCCTCGGAGATGCAGTGATCGGGCTGGTGGTAACAGAGGCGCTTTATCAGCACTACCCTGAAAAAAGGGAAGGGGAGCTCTCAAAGATAAAATCGGTCCTGGTGAGCCGCGCGACCCTTGCCGGCTGCTCCCGGGAAATTGGGCTCAGCCGCCCGCTCAAACTGGGCATCGGTGAAACCAAGTCGGGAGGGAAAGGGCGCCAGTCGATTCTGGCTGCGATCTTTGAAAGCTTTGTCGGAGCACTCTATCTGGACCTGGGATTTGAAACTGCCCGTGACTATATCCTCCGGCACCTCGAACCCTCCATGCAGCGCCTTGGGGAAAGCGACACTGCCCAGGATGACAAATCCCGCCTGCAGGAGATGATCCAGCGGCGAACCGGCCAGATTCCCCGTTATCGTGTGATCCGTTCAGAAGGGCCAGACCATGAAAAGTGGTTCGAAGTTGAAGTCAGCCTGCGCGGAGTGACTCTTGCGCGCGGCGAAGGATCCAGCAAAAAAAGCGCCGAACAGAGTTCGGCCCTCAATGCACTTCAGTTCCTCGCCCGGCAGGGTGAGGATTTTCTCAAGTTGGAAGGAGACCTGTAAGATGAAAATTGAACCAGCCGAACGGTTAAGCCACCTGCCGGTTTATCTCTTTGATGATCTCGATAACCAGAAGGCCGCCGCAATTTCAAAGGGTATCGATGTGATTGACCTCGGGGTGGGAGATCCGGACCGGCCGACACCAGACTACATCATCGATGTCCTGTGCGAAAAGGCACGCGATGACCGTTATCACCACTATCCCTCCTTCAAAGGGCTGCCGGAGTATCGCAATGCGGTGTCGGGCTGGTATAAACGCCGTTTCAATGTGGATCTCGATCCGAATACTGAAATTCTTTCTCTGATCGGTTCAAAAATCGGGGTTGCGCTGCTGCCATTTGCACTGTGCAATCCGGGCGATGTGGTGCTGATACCGAATCCCTGTTACACCGCTTATCGTCCGGGGATCACCCTGGCCGGTGCCCGGATCGCCGAGATGCCGCTGCTCGAGAAAAATGGTTTCATGCCGGACCTGTCTTCCATCCCCAGTGATGTCGCAAGGTCGGCAAAACTGATGCTGCTCAATCACCCTGGAAATCCAACCGCGGCACTGGCATCTGAAAAATTCTTTAGAGAGGTGGTTGATTTTGCCCGCCAGTATAACATCGCTGTCTCCCATGATGCTCCCTACAGCGAAGCCACCTATGATGGTGAAGTGGCGTTGTCTTTCCTCCAGACTCCGGGAGCCAAAGAGGTTGGTGTCGAGTTTCACTCCTGCTCCAAGGTGTTCAACATGCCTGGATGGCGTTGCGCTTACTGCTCTGGCAACTCGACAATCATCTCCGCTCTCGGGAAGGTCCGTTCAAATATCGATATGGGCCAGTTCGAGCCTGTTCAGCTGGCGGCTGCAGCAGCCCTGAATGGCTCGATGGATCACCCGCGGAAAATGGCAGCCATGTACCAGGAGCGGCGGGATGCCCTGTGCGGCGGCCTGGATGAGCTGGGCTGGAAGGTTATCTGGCCCAAAGCGACTTTCTTTGTCTGGACTCGAGTGCCAACCGAGATGTCCAGCGGTGAATTCGCCAAGGCTCTGCTGGAAAAAGCGGGTGTTCTGATCTCCCCCGGCAGCGCATTCGGGAGCCTGGGTGAAGGTTATATTCGCATCGCTTTGACAGTCGAAGTTGACCGCATCCGCGAGGCGGTCGATCGTATCCGCAAAGCTGGTTTTGTTTATTGAGTGATTTTTGGCCCGTTGGGCGGGGGTAGAAAAACCCCTCCTGGCGATCATTGGGAGAGGGGTGCATTCGGATGTCCCAACCAGGTCGTTCCCCATCGATCCTCCGCCGAATTTTCGCTGTCAAGGAATTTGGTGTCTTTCTGATACTGGCCTTGATGGTAGTGGCCATGTCTCTGATCACCGACTCCTTTTCCACCAGATCGAATTTCATCTCGATCCTTCAGGCCATCTCCCCCATTGCGATCATGGCCATCGGGCAGACCTTTGTCATTCTGACCGGAGGCATTGATCTCTCGGTGGGTTCTGTCTGTGCGCTCTCGGCCTATCTCATGTCCCTTGTCCTGACCCGCGAGGCGGGCGCCTCTCTGGGTGCTGCCATGCTGACTGCGCTGGCGACCGGTGGATTGTGCGGCCTGCTGACCGGTTTGATCATCACCCGGTTGCGGGTGACCCCGTTCATTGTGACACTGGGCATGTTGTCTGCCTGCAGCGGCCTCACTCTCGGATTGTCCGGGGGTAAACAGATTGGTTTGACCAAGTTTGGCGTGCCGACTGAGATGACAGCCTCAATTCTCAGTCCCACGGGTGAGGTTTCGGGGCAACCTTCGGTTGAACGGCGGTTTTATTCCGAAAGTGGGAGAGTCGATAAAATCGCTGCCAATCCTCTTGGGGGCATCTGGGCCGGAGCCAGCCAGCCGGGGCATGTCAGCCTTCTCGATGCATCCTGGACTGAAAAGGTTTCTGTTTCACCGGAGGGCCTGGATGAGATTCGTGCACTGCTTCCTCAGTCAGATGGCAGCCTGATTGTGGGCGGTGTTCCTGGCAAAGCCCTGTTTCGCATCACCCCCAGTGGAGAGACCCGTGTGATCTATCAGCCGGGAGCTGAAGCCATAGTCGGGCTGATCGGTAAAGATTCCGAAAGTTTCTGGGTGGCGGCCTCAGAGCCGGATCAGATTGTTGAAATAAAAAACGATGGAACCCTGGCAAGGCCGCCGATCAACCTCGGCCTTCAGGGTCGCATCACCTCGCTGCAGATCGGCGCCAGGGGGCAGCTCCTGGTAGCCACCTCCCAACCCGCAGAGATTATCCGGATCGATCCGGACACATCGGCACAGAGCTCAATTTATTCATCGACCGCAGAGACGATCGAAAACCTCCAGATGGATGATGAGGGGAACCTGTGGTTCATCGAAGGCGGACAATCACCCGATCATCTCATGTGCCTGACCCATGGCAAACCAGTAGAAATCTGGAAAACCCCGAAGCCGCCAATACGGGACTACATCGTTTTCCCCGGGAGTGGCGCCATTGCCAGCGTGGGAAATGTGGGAGCCATCTTCCTGATCCGTCCGGGCCTGGATGCCCGGCAGATCCACCCCATGACCACCCACAAAGCACGCTGTCTGGCCTGGCAGGGAGACCACCTGCCGATCCTGGTGGGGAATTCCGGCCCCGGAGGGGTTGCCACTCTCGAGACAGTCGCCACCAAAACAATTTATCCGCTGGCGGAGTCCTTTAATTCCCTGTTTGAGTATGCCCCACCAGCGATGCTGGTTCTGGTTATCCTTGGCTGGCTGTTTCTCCGCTTCACCAAATGGGGGACATACCTTTATGCCATTGGCGGGAATGAGCAGGCGGCACGCTTGTCTGGAATCAAAGTGGGTCGGATGAAGATTCTTTCTTACACGGTTACCGGGATTCTCTGCGGCCTGGCAGGAATCTTCCTCACCTCAAAACTTCATACTCTCGATCCGAATCTGGCCAAGGGGTATGAGCTCAAAGTCATCGCTGCGGTTG
>WBZO01001839.1_pt1 | contig 30810 bp, 26 predicted proteins | sample 5204261 | NCBI WGS metagenome assembly WBZO01 (sample SAMN12412400, study PRJNA552823) | activated sludge metagenome | isolation source: activated sludge from anammox sidestream of wastewater treatment plant... | place: USA: North Carolina | collected 2017-09
TGCAACCGAAGTGCAACGCCTTATGACGTGGGTAGCCGACAACGGCTTTCCCATGGAGAACCTACAAAAAGCCACCGTCGCGGAAGCACTCGGCAGCGAGGAAACGCCGGAGAAAGTGCGCCGCCCGTTAGAAATCCGGCAGGATTCCGCGAAGACTTCCACCGCGAAATTGTCGGCGATGCTCCGCACCGTGGGGAACGATAGCCGCATCCGGGATACCGCGCAGTATCACGCGGCGTCTACGGGCCGGTGGGGCGGGCGCCGGGTCCAGGTTCAGAACCTTCCGCGCCCGACGCTCACGCAGCCTGAAATTGAAGAAGTACTAGACCGGCTGCTTCCGAACGGCACCCCGGCAGAAGCGCACGCGGCAATTAAGCTCTGCTATGGTTCGCCCCTGAAAGTCTTGTCATCTTGTCTCAGAGGGATTTTCAGGGCGGCGCCGGGACACGATTTGATAGCCGCCGACTTTGCGAATATCGAGGGCCGCGTGCTCGCGTGGTTGGCCGGCGAACGATGGAAGCTCGACGCGTTCCGGGCCTATGACAACAAGGAAGGCCCGGATTTGTATAAGCTCAGCTACGCAAAGGCGTTCGGGAAGCCTGTTGATTCCGTCACCAAAGATCAACGGTTCATCGGGAAAGTGATGGAACTGGCGCTAGGCTATCAAGGTGGAGTCGGCGCCTTCAAAGCCATGGCGGCGGGCTACGGGCAGAAGACCACAGACCAGGACGCAGAGACAATAAAAGACGCGTGGCGCTCGGCACACCCGAAGACTGTTAGCTTTTGGCGTGATATTGAGTCTTCTGCGCTGTCTGCGGTATTATCCCCCGGCACGAAAACGGGAGTTGAACGCGAGGGCCGGCGCATCACCTTTTTGGTGCGCGGCTCTTTCCTTTGGTGCCAACTCCCGAGCGGGCGGGTTCTCTGCTATCCCTTCCCTTCTGTGAAGCCCCGCCTCATGCCGTGGGGCGAAGAACGCCAGCAAACGCATTTCTACGGCGTCGATCCGGAAACGAAGCAATGGGTACAGCAAAGCACCTATGGAGGAAAATTAACAGAGAACGTGGTACAAGCCATTAGCAGAGACGTGCTAGCCGAAGCGATGCACCGGCTCACCGCCGGCGGCTATGACATTGTGCTGCATGTGCATGATGAAGTGGTGGCAGAGATTCCGCAGGATGCCACGGCGGACACGTTAAAAGATTTTGAGCGTACCATGGCGCAGAATCCAACCTGGGCGGAAGGCCTACCCATTGCTGTTGAGGGATGGCGAGGGGAGCGATACAGAAAATAATATGCCTGACGAAATAGACGCATCAACAGAACAAGCGGAAAAAGAACTGAACAAGCTTATTGCACGGCGCCCCGCTCCGTACAAACCTCTGAATATGTCCGGGGTTTGTTTCCACTGCGGGAAATCCACCGGACAAGAGCGCCGTTGGTGCAACGCACGATGTAGGGATATGTGGGAGCTTAACCGCCTATGACTATGCTAGACGCCGCCTTAGCCCTTGCTCGCAAGGGTTTTTTTGTGTTTCCGATTGCCGCCGGGAAAAAGTCGCCCCCGGCAGTGAGCCAATGGCAAGAGAAGGCCTCGCGGGACCCGCAGGTGATAACCAACTTATGGAGGACAAACCATGAATACAACGTGGGAATATGTTGCAACCGCTTTGGGGATTTGCTCGGTAGTCTGCTTGTGGTGGATATTGACTCGCGCCCAAACAAAAATGGATACGCCGCATTGCTGCAGATTGAGCTTATTGAAGGGCTCGAAATGCCGGCAACCTACACTCAGCATACTCCATCAGGGGGCCAGCACCTTATATATTACAGTGCGGTGCGTGTGCGGCAGGGCACGGATTTATTGGGCCGGGGCGTGGATGTCCGATCAACGGGGGGCTATATTGTTGGTCCGGGAAGCCGCACATCTGACGGGAATTACCGAGCCGAAGACCACTCCGTTGACATCGCCTGCGCCCCGCAGTGGCTTGTCGAAAGACTGCGGGACCGATCCGAGAACAGGGAACCGGTGGGAGTCGGACACGTTACCGTAAACCCGCTAGGGGCTGAGCGCCGCGTTATCCACTATCTGACACAGGAAGCCCCGATAGCCATTCAAGGGCAGTCCGGGGACGCCGTTACCTACAAAGTCGCGCAAGCCTGTAAAGACTTCGGGGCGTGGCCGGCCATGGCTTCGGCGCTCATGGCGGAACACTGGAACCCCCGATGCGTTCCACCATGGGATACGGTCGAGCTCCAGAGAAAAGTACAAAATGCGTTTCTCTACGGCAAGCATACCCCCGGCATCGCGGCGCCGGAAGCGGTGTTTAACGCTCTTGACGCCGCGCCGTCGCAACAAACCACGGAGCAAAAGCAGCACCCGTTAGACGCACTCAATAAAGATTATGCCTTTGTCATCGCCGGCGGCGGGGCGCATATCCTGTATGAAACCACCGATGTATCAGCGGTGGGCGTGGTGGAGCACGTCACCCTAGACGCGTTCCGGCAGAAGTTTGCGCCGGTGAAAATGCAGATAGGCGACAAAACAAAATCCGTCGCGTCGATTTGGCTAGAGTGGAAAGAGCGCCGGTCCTATGATGGCATCGTATTTCAACCGGGCCAACCGAAGGACATTACAACGGATGGAGGCAAAATGTTTTTCAATTTGTGGCGCGGGTTTTCTGTCGAGCCGGCAGAGCGCGGGGCCACGCATCCGTCTGTCGGCATGTTCCTAGAGCACTTGCACGTAAACGTGTGCCGGGGCAATCACGATTTGTCGAAGTGGTTGATTAACTATTTCGCCCATATTGTTCAGCGGCCCTATGAAAAACCGCTTGTGGCCTTGGTTTTCCGGGGCGGCAAGGGCGTAGGGAAAAATGCATTGATTGAGCGTGTCGGCGCTCTGCTTGGCCGACATTTCCTGTTAACGTCGAATCGCCGGTACTTACTCGGGAACTTTAACGGCCACCTGGAAAGCTGTTTGTTGTTCGCCCTGGATGAAGCATTTTGGTCCGGGGATAAGCAGGCCGAAGGTGTGATTAAAGACCTTATCACGGGGCGCGAGCACGTCATTGAGCACAAAGGAAAAGAGCCCTATACGGTTGCGAACCGCACCCGCGTGGTGATTATCGGAAACGAAGATTGGCTCATTCCGGCCTCTGTTGATGAACGCCGCTATGCCGTGTTCGATGTGGGCGAGGGGCGAAAACAGGATAGGGAGTTTTTTAAAGCCATGCGCGAGGGGATGGAACGCGGCGGCTATGCGGTGCTGCTGCGCTACCTCTTGGATGTGGATTTGTCGAAAGCCGATGTGAACCATGCACCCTCAACACAAGGCCTTATCGATCAAAAGTTACACAGTCTCGGGCCGCTGTATCAGTGGTGGGCGCAGTGCATTGAAGAGGAAAGCATTGTCGGCGGGGACTTTGTTGGTTGGCCGGCGTCCGTCGAAACGGATTCGATGAAGCGGGCATTTATGCGGTATGTGAAAGAGAGCGGGCTTAAGCTGTGGCACCATGAAGACTCACGCGTTTTCAAAATGCTGCGGGCGTGTTGCCCCTCGATTGAGAGACGACGCGCCCGCGAAGGAGCAGACCTGAGGTATCTGTATTATCTTCCGCCGTTCCCTACTGCGGTGGCTGAATGGAACGCGTATTTAGGGACGGCTCCGGCGGCTCTGGAATCGGTGCTAGATTGAGCACCGACGTTAAGGCTTCGTGTTTCGCTCTGCATGAGTGGTACTTGTCGATCGTATCCACCAACGCTGTCAGAACGGTACTCGCCCGCCCATCTGCGAGGGGCTGCAGGGGCGGGCACGGGTCCGTTATTTCGTGCGGGAGCATGAGCGCCGGCACCGATGGCACGGTTGATGAGAGACACCCCATCGTCATTGAAACAGACAGGATCAACAGGGCTAGACTCAATAAGTTTTTCGACGTCCTTAACCACGGTCTTAATAACCACACGTTGTTTGCCAATTTGTTTCCCCCATTCTGTAGCCGCCGCTACGGCTTTTTTCTGTCCTTCCATCGCCTGTTTGTAGTGGGCTTCCCGCTCTGCATTGATCCGGTCTACGCATAACGCCCGCTCATCAAATCGGCCTTTGAAGTAGACCCCGGACAGGACAACGACCGCCGCTGTGATCCCGAGCGCCGGCCCTGTCAGCTTCGCCCCTTTAAGGACCGCTAAGAACGGCAGCATAATTAGACGTTGACCCCCGTAGGTGTGAAGATCAATCGGAAAATCCGATTGAACCAACCGGCCCCGAAGTCTTCAAAGCCCTTCGTTTTTATGTAGCGCGTCATCCGCGCCGTCAGAAACGCCGGTAGCACGTCGGCCTGTTTGCGCTTCGCTGCCGCCGTGGTCGTCACAACCCCCATCACGCCGTCCACTTTAACCCCGAGCGCCTTCTGTAGCATTTCGACCGCCGGCGCCACGCCTTGATTTACAGCCGCGTCCATCACAAACAGGCACAAGGGCCACGGGAGCAAGTGGCCGTGTATCTTCTCCCAGTAATCGGTCCGGTAAATTTCCCGAGCATCTTCCGGGGTCAGCTTCTCAATATCGAGCTCCGGGTACGCCCGTTTTGATATGCCATATTTCGTCATGCCGCCGGGGTCTTTCGGATTATTCACAAACCCCCCTTCAACCCTGTCAGACATAATAACGTCCATCACCCTGTCAAAATGATTCACGAAACCCCCCTTTCTATTTGGTTATCCCTTGCCCGATTTTCTCCCCTACAAACGTCTCAAACCGCGCCGCCGCCCGCGACCCCATGTGACCTGATATTCCCACAAAAATTGCGGTTAACAGAGGGCTGAACCCCGACGCTTGGCAGAGCCAAAACGTCAGGGTTCCCACAAAGCCCGACGTGACAATATCCCCGATCAACTCTAGTAAATTAAACTTTGAGGTTTCCCCGGAGCGAACTTTATTAATGTAGTTCACCACGCCGCCCCACACCGCCAGCAGCACAACCCAACCATACGTTGCTAACTCAGTTCCGAGAATGATGATGTGCTTTGGCGGTGGGGACATTGGCTCCATGGTTCATCCTTCCGTTAAAGGGTCTGTTAAGTGTCCACGTCTGCGGCGCCTTTGCCTGTTTCAATCCAGTTTGCGCCGTTATACACAAACCGGATGCTACGGCTCTTTCCAGACGCCGGGGAAGTCCACGACGACCGCTTATATACACTATTCCAGGTGATTACACCAAGGGCCCCGCCGGTCATGTTGCGTACAATGATTTCGAGCTCTTTGCCGGTTTCTGCTAAAGTCGGCGCCTCAATCGTAAACGGGTCTGAAATGTTCACTGTCAGCGAGATAAATGTTTTAATTCTGCCGTAGGCCACGATGGGTGTAGACGCTGCCGCAGCCGGCGCCGCGTAGGAGATATCATCACCGCTCAATATTTCTCCAAAGTAACTGACAAGCCCGAGCGCCCCCGGCCTAAAATCGTTGCCCCGGTAGTTCACGCCCGAAGGCTGCGGCGCGGTGGAGTCCAGCCCGAGGGCGCACCGGTGAGAGGCGCCGCGTACAACGTTCCCCACCACAGAAGAGTCCGCGTCTTCCTCTGTGCCGAACGTTCCCGACGACCTAATGTTAATCGCGTCATACGTGCCGGCGGATTCTTGGCTGTTATCCATCACCACGTTACCAGCCACCGCCGTCCGTTTACTGCCGATTAACAGGATCCCGAACCGGTAGCACAGAGATATGTCATTGCCGCGCACGGTGTTATCTTGGCAGAGCCCACCTTGCCCTGAGTCGGAAATAAGAATCCCGATCTTCTGAAATCGGGTGACCTGGTTTCCGGCAATAATGTTGTGGTTGCATTTCCCGGACACGCTAATAGCCGCGCCCTCAGTCGCCGGGGTCAATCCGCCGTCAATGATATTGTTCACAATAAGGTTATGCTCGCACGGGCTTTGTGCTGCGAGGGCGTAGACCACGATGCAGTCTTGTTCAAAGTCCTTTATATAGTTCCCGGAGATACGGCAGTAGGACGTACCGCTGCCGACGTACACGGCATGGCGCCCGTTGCCGGCTGAACCGAAAAACCGGTTGTTCAGTACATTGTTTCTCAGCGCCGAGCCCATTTGCACGCCGTACCCGTGGCCCGAGGTTGCGCCTTTGAGTTCTCGGAACTCACACGCGAGCACGGTATTGTCATCCGAACCGGTGTCAAACAAAAACCCGTTGTTTGTTCCGGTGACTCGCACGTTAGAAAACAGGCTGCGGCGCACATAATTAGTCGGCGTTGAAAACAACACATATTGCGCCGTGGTGTCATCCACGGCGGCGCCTTCAACTTGAAGATCGGAAATGCCGATACCCGTGAGCGCGGCGCCGGCGGCAAAGACGTTCACGTTAGCCGCAAGTGGTCTCAGCTTCGAGCGCGTTCCGTCGCCAAAGAGGATTTGCCCGGACGTAACAAGTGACAGGACCCCATCGAAGGCGTACGCCACAGGGGGCGCCGGGAAGTGAATAGACAGCCCCGTGTCGAGCATCGCCTGAAACGCGGTATGTTCGTCTGTGCCGTCGCCTTTCAGATAATCAAGGGCGTTAATCACCGTGCCGTTTGTGGGGACCCACGCGGTTCCGGTATCGACCCACAAGCCCCGTGAATCATCCAGCACATAGGCAAGGGTTCCGATATTTCCCGCCGGCGGGAGATCGGCTTTTAAATAACTAGTGATTTGCGCGAGCGGGGTTAAGGCGCTACCTGGTTGCGCCGGAATCACCGGGTTTCCTAAGCCGTCGAATCCGAGAAACTTCCCGGCCCGAACACTCTTCACCGGCAACGGCCCCATGTCCACGGCATCACCGTCCGACTGCCGGAGAGATCGCGAAATTAATTCACGGTTCCGAATAGCAATCATGGTCAATAAATCCAAGGGCGATTCTATCCATGATTCCACTTGAAGTTTACCGGTCTGCGTCACGTCGATAGGTTGAATAGTGGCGGGATCGCGATAGACCGTAATGGACACGGTAGAGGGCGGCGCCGTGTTCATCACCACAGAGCCGCCGCTAGGAAAGAAGCCCTGCGCGTTCTGTGTGCCGATGACGCTGTAATGTGTGCCGTACGTCTTCACGGTTGAGGCGCCGGTAGCCAACACGGTTTCAACCACAACTAAATCCGATGCTTTCCGAAACGGGAACCGAATCGGAATCGCCGTGGTTGACCCGTTGCCAAAAACGGACTCTCTGTTTCGCGTAGTGTCGATCATTGAAAAGGTGCCTCCATAGCCTGGTTAATAGTGTTTAATTCTTCGAGTCCGCCCTTTGCCATTTGAATCATTGATAGATAAATTTGGTCAATCATCTGCCGTTTTTCTTCTGCGCTGATACCGGGGTCTTTGACAATCATACGCGCAAGTTTCGACTGTTCCCCGAGCACGTTCCTGATACCGGCGCCCCGCTGAAACGCATAATCCAGTTCTGTAGGTTCGCCGCCGTACGTCTGCGCCTTGAACGTTTGATAGTGTTTATCCGCCACGGCGAATTTGTTGTAGAACTCTTCAATGCTCGCACTACTCGCCTGCGGATAGCGCACTACAAAGGCTTTGACCACCGGCATATCCGCGAGGGTGTCCGCCGGCTTTACCGGGTCCGGTAGAACCTTTGCGGCCCGCAGGCCGGCGTCTGCGGTTTTCAACAGGTACATACCAAGGCCACCGGTCCACGCCCGGAGATAATTTTCTAGCAGGATCGGCGAAGTCAGCGCCCGCGTGGCACCGTGAAAAAATGTTGAATCCGGTTGCTCCGCAAGGGCCTGCATACCGGGGAGCGCGTTTAGAAGCTGGCCGACCTTCTTCGCCGTTTCCGTGGTGTATTCCGTGTATTGGTACTCGGGTAACTGCTTTTCGAGCGCCGCCGGAATAATCGGGCCACCAGTAAAGGTTGACTGGTTCGCAAATTGATCGATTATCGGGGCTAACACTGTCGGCGGTTCAATCGGCACCACTGAGGAAAAGATTGTTTGCCCGAGTTGTTTAACGGAGTCCGGGTCCTGCTTTTCGTAGGCTTCTAAAATACGCTCGATCAACGACCCGAACACCAGCCCTTCGGTGTGCGGCTTCGGAATCCGGTAAATGTGGTCATCCGTTAAGATGATCCAAAAGTTATCTTTCTCCCACTGGTGGAGCTCTTTGTACCGCTCGTCGTCTTTGTTAGCGAACCAAAGAAGGACAGACGGCAGCGTGACAGAGGCTAAGAGTTTCGCCGACACCCCGAGCGGGTTATCGTGCATCGCCCGCACTAGCCTGTCTTCGCCCTGAATCCGTGCGTTCAGAAACGCCGTAATCATGCTAAGCGCCTTCATCCTAGACCCGTGGCGGGCGAAGTCCGTAATAACTTCCCGTGAGTCGAACGCGGCAAGCTGCAATTCTTCCCGTTGGCCTAGCCCGGTCCTCTCTGCTTTCCTGAACTCTCCTAGCCGTGTCGCGTTTTCAATGAGCTCCGAGGTTATGCGCAACAACTCCACCGACGTTTTTGCAACGTTCCACGCCCGATCTTTCACCCCTTCTAATTCGCGTAAGGTTTCTATCCGCTGATTAAAGTATTGCCGGTCCATCGAAATAAACGCGGAGTTCGCCCCGCCGCCTTTTAACCAGTTTTGGAAATGTTCATCCTTTTTAATCAGCGACATAACCCCGCGCATGAAATCCACCACGGGGACGTATCCATTTTTTGAAAGCGCGAACGCGGAGACTTGATCCCGTATCAGGTTTCTCAGCATGAAGTCCGGCGAGAGTACCGAGCCCGCCCGCAACATCCGCGCCGGCACCGCAAGAATTTTGCTAAAAATAGCCGCAACGTCTTCATCCATTGCGTTCATAGCTTCGGCTACGTCTTTGCCGACCTTGTACTTTTGGGCTTTGCCTTGCTCGAAAACGATAACTTCGTCATTCTTGAGCGGCGTTTTTACAGCCCGAAAAATGTTGGCGGCGTCACTGGGTAGGCGGATGTTCAACTCTTGGATATATTCAGTCTGTTCAATTTCCTTCACCACGTCTTTTATGGTGCGCGTGGTGGTCGTCGTCGTTTCGCTCGATGACTTGGCAACACGCGAGAGCATTTGTGCCGCTTCGCCGGGAGAGAACCCCCAAGCCGTGAGCGCCTCTAGCACCTTTTCGCGCACAAGCTGTTCGCCACGAGAGGCGGGTTTGCCGTCTTCGCCTGTAGTGGTTTTAGAATCGGTCTTCTCTTCAACCTGCGGCCCGCCGCTGCCGCTCTTAATAGTCATCCTCTGCTGGCGCACCGTCACAAACTCATTGAACAGCTTTTCTATTTCTTCCTCTTTCAGCGTGGCGACTTTCCGAATTTCAGTCGGCACGCGTTCAGCGTCGATGTTCTGCACCACCGTTCGGGCCGCTTTGTTGCGTTCCGCCAGCGTCACGTAGACATAGGTATTTTTAATGATGGACTCTAACGGGTCAATCACTTCGCGCTCTGAGCCGAAGCGGTGTTTAATCGGGTTGCGAACGCCGGCGCCTTCTTGGAGCGGCTTGACTTCCGGCGCATCTTCGAACATGCGGAACAACGGCACAAAGTTTTTGTGCTTCTCTACCATGTCGTTGTAGGTTTTCTCGGAAATGATTTCCGAGTCCCGCAAGTGCGCTGCCGCCCGGTTCTGGAAATCCACTAAGCGCGTCATCATTCTGTCTAGGTGCGGAGAGCCGTCAACTAGAGTTCGCGCGGCTTCGATGTCAAATCCGGTTTTGACGCCCTGCGAATCGGCTTCTAGGGCTTGCCGCGCGGAGATATAGGCGCGGACTTCGTTCAAACTCGGGGCTCTCCCGTTCACTTTTTCTGAGAGAATCGCTTTAAGTGACAGCCCGTTATTTTTCAAGGTGTTAAAATCGTAGGCCGCGTGGTCGAGCATTTGCGCCGCCCGCCCGATAGACCCGCGCAAGAGCCGCATCAACTGGTACCCTGTCACCACGCCTTTTTCATTTAACTTTGATTCATCAAGTCCGAGTGATTTTTCAGCCACCTTGATAGGGTTCAAGTTGTCTATCGTCTGTGTATATAAATCTTCAAACGTAATCGGGTCTTCTTCTTTGGCCTTCCATATCGATATGTGCGACAAGATTTTTTCCCGCGCTGCGTGTACCTTGGCGTCCGAGGGTTTATCCGGCGGCGGAAGCGCCGTCGTTTTCCCGAACCGCAGCGGGTAGGCGTTGCCCCCATACAATTGCGGCACGTCTACATTGTCGGCGATTAAATCCGCTTTCACAGTGGGGTGTAGCTGCGAGTCTTCCACCACATTTTCGGGCCGCACGTTTTTATCCGCGAACGTGTTTCTTAGTTTCTTGCCGACTTTCTGCGCCGCTTTCAGTCCGCCGACGACTACCGCCGCGTCTACAAAATCCATCGCCTTCGGGATTTCCCCTTCCATAGCTTTGCCTACCGTGGTCATGGTGGCAACCTCAGAGCCCATCACTGCCGCTGCTTTGGCTGTAGGCGAAGCGATAGGCAGCGCCCCTGCCAGTTTGCCCGCGCCGCCGGTTGCCGCGCCGGTTACCCACCCCTTCATGGTTTCAACCATGGTGCCGCCGGCCCGCGCTAAAAAATCATTCCAGTCTGTCGCGGCGCCTTTCTCGTATGCGTCCATAATCACTTGTCGAAGACCGGCGGGCAGCGCGAACGCGCCGGCGGTGCCGGTGATGGGGTTACCCCCGCCGACAATTGCGCCGGCCACCATTGCCGGCATATCGCCGGCCACGCCCCCGAGAGACGCCGCGATACGTTGCGCCATATCGGGATTCTCCGGTAGCGCCATATCCGGCTTTTTTCCCCGAGCGAGCAACCCGGTTACCGACCCCTGGAACCCGGCTTCTAGCGCCTCCATAAACGAGGTAACTTGCTTCGGCGCGCCGTCCGCAGAGGCCGGCGCCGTGAATTCCGCTTTTGCCATATTCAACGCATTCGCCACAGCTTTTTGGTTGATCGGCGGGCGCCCAAACTCTGTATCGATTTCTTCATCCGAAAAGCCGGCGGCGGATAATTCACCCCGGCGCTGTGCGGCCCACTCCCCTATTTCCTGGTCTGTAAACCCCGCCTGCTGTAGCTTCAAAATTTCTTTTGTGGTGTCCGTCATTTTTGGCCTTCAATCCGCTTCCGATATTCGCTAATGGATTCGCCCGGATTCCGAGGGGCGATCTTCGGCGCCTTTTGTAGCGGCACGTAGTCTTTCAGCGTGGCCCGTTTAGACGTTTCCTCAATGTCACTCGTTACAATCTCTCTCTGTGCAATGCTGGCCTTTGAGGCATACACTTTGGAGATAGCGGCGCTCTGCCGTTCCGCCGCTTCCGGTGTTTTGAACACGCCGAAATGTTCTTTAGTTTCGATCGCCCGCTGTTTGGCTTCTTTCTCGGTTAGGATTTTTCCACTCGGGTCCGCCATGGGGAGCACCAGCCAGTTACCATCAACCTCCGCGATTAGAGGCTTGACGTTCGCCGGCTTCCCGTCACTCCCCACCGGCGCCGCCCATTTCGATAAATCAATCGAGCTCTCATACACCACAGAAGATGCCCCGATCATCCTCAAGAAATTATCCAACCATCCGGGCTTGCGCCCCAACGTATCCTGCGACACCGGGGCGCCCTGCCGTATCCGGTCCGCACTCTCTTTGATTGAATCCTGCAAGGTGCGCTGAAAGACGCTCAGGATTTCCGGGCTTGCTAAGTAGTCCGGGGACCCCTCACGAAATAAGGTATACGGGTCCTTGCCGGCGGCTTTGTATTGGTTTACCTTATCGAGTACAAACCGCTGCCAATTCCCGAACTGGGTTTTTCCGGTCTGGTCGATCTGCCCGAGTAAGGGGTTGGACTTGTCGATTTGGTGTTGAAACTTTTTGGTGAAATCCTCCATCGCATTTGACAGCGTTTCACCCTGCGGGGTCCGCCTGTCGTTAAACTCTTTGCGCAGTTCCTTGAGCATTTCCCAATCAATCCCACGGTTAGACTCCGCACTTGATAAGAAGATTTGTTCAAGCTGCGTTTCGGAGCGGATCTCCCCGGTCCGAATGGCAAACAACGCATCAGAAAACACCTTCACATCTTTTTCAAAATGCTCCGGCTTCGCGGCTTCCTTAGCCCGCGCCCGGAGCACGCCGAGAAAATGCTCCTTTGATCCGTCGCCTACCGGGTCCAGCTTGGAGTTTACAATCATCTGCGCCGTGAGCTCGTTTTTGTCTAGCAGTGTAATGAAACCGTCCTGAATATGTTTAATCTCTTCCTTCCGTAATCGTTCCTGTTCCTTCCGCAGCCGTTCCATTTCTGCGTATTGACCGTTGATTGCCACCTTGGCGTTTGTCATCAGTTCGCGGGTAGCATCGGCGTCTAAGTAGTCGTCATAGTGTCCTAACTGCAACGAGGCAAGCGCCCGGTGGGGGTCCATATCGATAGCCCCGGACACCGCGGACTTTGCCATTTCCCGTTTTGTGACTTGCTCAAGTTTGAACCGGGCTTCCGCCGGCATTCGTGAGAACAACCCGTTTGGGTCATTCAACACGTTCACCGTGTCTTGTAAGACCTGTTCAAACTCTCCGGGATTGCGGATGAGTTGATTCCGCTTGGCCTCCACAAATTCGGTGTATCGTTGCACCGCTTCAGCGCCGGCGACTTGTGCATTTGCTCTGCCGGCGCCGACTAACAGCTTCGCCCGCAGTTCGGCGGACCCGAGCTCAAACGCACGGCGCCCGCTTACCGTCTCAAACTTGGAGCCGAGATCATCTAACTTCGCACCCCATCCTTGCTGAAAGGTATCAGACCATCCCTCAAATCCGGCGGTGCCGTTCTGAACGGAATCATCCATTTCTTTTGTAGCCTGCGCCTGAATCTGTGCAAGCTGCACTTGCGCCGCCGTGACTTCCCGGCGGGCCTTCTGGTCCTGGTCTATCCGATGCATCACGGTGAAGTCCGCCGCCGCCTGTTGGACGCTTTGCCCGAGCATCTGTAGCCCTTGGCCGGCTCCGCTAAAATCCGATCCCCGCGCTTGCGAGCCCGGCATATCCGACGCGCCCCCTACTCGGGTCTGGTACTCTCTCAACTCGGGCATAGTGTTCCTTTCTTACTTCGTGGCAATCGGCGTGCCTGCCGATGCTTCGGCGCCGCCGATCTTAGCGAGTTTCATCCCGCCGCTGAATCCGGTGATAAGGCTACTAATGCTGCCGAACATGCCAGCAGTTTTCGCGGACTGCGCCCCCATACGGGACAACCGCGCCGAATCCTCATAGCCGAGCGCCCGGAGTTCGCCTTGATAAAGCGTTTGCTGCCGGTCCATTTCGGCAGCGTGGGCGCTGTCGGCCAAAATATCCAACAAGCTGCCATCTGTCCCGCTGCCCCCGGACGCGCCCGCCGCCGCCCGGATGCCCCCGAGGGCTTTGCGCGACTGCCGTTCTAAGAGCATGGCATTGTATTGTGCCGACTCCCGAGCAAGGCCAGCGTTACGCTCTGCGACTTGTGCGTTAAATTCCTGCGCCTGCGCCTGCCCCTCTGCCGCGTACTGCGAGCCCACCGCCCCGAGCGCCCCGCCGGCCATGGACATTAGCGCAAATGCGGATACTGGATCAGCCACGGTTACCCCCTCACTCTGGCGTACAGCGCCGCGTCTTCGCCGTTTGCTAAAAAGGCCCTCATCTTTTCCGCCTCACAGGTAAACCCTAGCAACTTTGCCCACCGATGCCCCTCTTTGTGGTCCGCCGCGACAAACATATCCAGCCGGCGAAACGGCAGCGTGTCAATAAACCGCTGTACGTGTTTATGCACAATCGCAAATTCCTGCGGCGTCATCCCGAGCCCCACGTAGGACCATAGGGTAGCGCAGTGCTCCGCGTGGGATAGGACCCCTCCGACTAGCACCGGTGCGCCGTCTTTCAGCACTGTGGTAGACCAACCGCAGCCCTCCAGCCCTTCAAGCAGCCCCCGGCCTACGTGTCGAATCGCCCACCGCTGCGCCGGCTGTATGTCCAATTCGTAAAAGTGTTCAACTTTAAACGGTGTAATAGTCAACACTATCGATCCTGCGTATTCATGTGCGGCATGACGGCTAGCAACGTGAACGGAAACATACCATCCACTCGCCAGCAGACAAAGTTTTGATCGGTGTAGCCCCCTTCCCAACCAATTTCGTCATTCCCGGTATAGAGCGGAATCGGCTCTGTTAAACTCTGGTTCGGCTTCCGAAATGTGCGTAGCCGCAGCTTCGTAAAAGAAGGACCGGCCTTGTACGCGGTTGCATCGCCGACCATGAAAATGACTCGGTGCGAGCGTTGCGTTTTGCCCTGCGCCGTGCCGTCTGCGGCGCCGGCTTCCAAATGGAGCAACGCGCCGTCTGAGTTATAGCGGTATCCCGCATGCACCACTGAGGCCGGTTCATCAAGCGTAATGTGCCCTCTGTCGGATACCACTTTATCCTGCACTTCTAATCCGTCCGCTAAGATACCCACGGTTTCGCCGGCCAAGTGATAAAGCCCGGTGATATTCTGCACCGGGGGGCCAGCATAACTTCTAGCGCAATCCGCATAGATTGCATTTATAACAGAATCCCCGGTTTCCCACATCCGCCCGAGATATTCTTTTCTTCGGACAATCCGCCCGTTGATATACCGTTGAACCATCATCACCACGATATCCGAGCCGCCATCCGGGCTAGGCACGCAGGCCACTGATTCCACCTTTGGCGGCGTCGTTTTGGCGGCGTCTGAATAGCCCCCGAGCTCATGCTGCGCCCATGCCAATACTTTTTGATCCCGATCATAAGTGAACGATAACAGCGCACCGTCACGCCGAGCCGCCCACACGATTGACTGCGGTTCCCGTTGATACGCGAGGCACCGCAGCCCCGAGGTTGCGAACGTGGATCCTTTGGTTAAATGCTCCGAAAGCACCGTCATATCCGGGGTCTGGTATTTATCCGCAGAAAACACATAGGCCATTTCTCGCAGCTTCCGGCGGGACGTTTGAATAAATAACAGCGAGTCGCCGGCCTTAATCGCCGGCGCGTTCGCGCTGCCCCGGTAGGTGGCTTGCTTTGAGGCTTTGTTAGTCGGCGTCATGGCTTCGGAATTGGAGCTAGGGCGGGCTATCCATTCTCCGGACATCGTACCGATCATTAACGCCTTTTCATCGCCGTGCATCCACAAAATCGCCTGTACGTCGTCAGACCTAAGCGAATCCGAAATGGCATGATCGTCCTTTACCGTAAGGTCAAAGTCCGTTGGCTGGAAACTCCCGTAAATCCCTGTGCGTGACATATCGTACCGCGACGGTTCCGCTTTCGGACCACCGAACACAAGCCGATCCTCGTAGAACGTACAGGCGGCGGGGTACCCGGTTGTCTCAGAATAGAGCCCAAGCCTCCATTCTTTCGTCGCCGTGGTGTTGTTCAACACATTCAGCACCGTTGCAGTAACCACCGTGGTTGAAGTCCAGGCGGTTATTCTGACATACCCCCACAGACTCCCCTGCTTGATCCGAATCAGCCTGCCTATATCGGTTGTTTTAAACCCATCCCCGTTGTTGATCCCGGTAACGGCGGACGCCGTGATGGTGATACTCCCGCCGGTCGCACTCGGCGTCAGTGTCGTCTGCGTGGTGTTCATGCGCATATACGGACCGTCTGACAACGCATCTTCGTTGGACTCTTCTACATTATCCATCACCGCGAACGACCATGAGGTATCGCCGGCACGTTTCAGCTTGCGCGGCGTATGGTCCGGGTGCGTGATAAAGAGTACATCCGCCGACTGAGTAAACCGGAGTTGTTCTAGTTCTGACTCCGAGTAGGGGGACGCGATTTCATAGATTTTTTCCACAATGCCGCCGGACGTATAGGCGGTATAGGTCGAGCTATTGACGGCGGACCCATCAACATTTTTGAGTTCAAACGTTTTCGCCCCGGTGTCCACGTTCGCTACGCGGAACCGGCGGTTATTCACTTCCCACATACCGTTGACGCCGGAAATTTCCACGTCATCGCCGTTTGAAAACGAGTCGGCGCCGGCGTAGGTGAGAACCGCTTGCGTGGTGGTTGATATGGCAGAAATCGCCTGCGCCGGCAGCTTCACCGGCGACATATCCCGCCCGAACCGCATGTAAAGGTGTCCGACTTCGATATCGTAGGAATCAGTAGACGAATAGCGAAAGGACACCGTGAGCGTGAGCCGCGTTGAATCTTTCACTTCCCCGCCGTCGAGCGTACCGGGGCGCCGAACCACCGGGCCTTGGATCACCGGTATCTGATTTTTGCACAGACGCATGGAGGTTTTGTTACTCTCCAAGTCTGTGCGTCCGTACAACAGCGGGGACACTTCACCCGAGGTAAACGCGTTCTGTATCGGTGACACTTTCGGCATGGTCGTTACACCCCCCACCGCAAGTCGGGCCGGTCATACACCCCGCCCTGCGCCGCTTCGAGCCACGGGTCAACCCATGACGGTTTAGAGATCACTTCAAAGGCGTTCGCCTTTTTGGCGGCTTTGAATGCGGCTGTTAAGTCCGTTCTGATACCCTCTTTTTTCGTGCTGCTTTGTGTAATGGTTTCGCAAGTGGCGAGGGCCAATTCCAGCGTCAGCACATTGATAAACAGCGGGTCAAAAATCGAGGCTTCGGTGACCCGCTTAATGAACCGCAATTCTACGGAGTCGCCCATCTGCGTAAGTAGATGGGGCACGCTGTCGAGATTTTCAATTTCCCAATCCACGCGGTATCCGGGGAGCAACACACGCAAACATCCTTCCGGCAACGGAAACGCTTTTGCGGACCCGAACGCCGGCGGTGTGACAGATGCCGCAAGTACTTCCCGGTGGATTGAAAATCTCCAAGCAAACTCGCGTAGCTTCGCGTCACGCGTGAGCGAATACCACCGGTTCATGACGTTCGCCTCTTTGGTTTCATCGTTGAAACTGTCGATCACCGCAGCCCCGAGCCGATCTAGTGCGAGGTTGGCTATCAACACTTCCGATGCAGACGTAGGCGTGCCGTTGTTCAACCACAGAGCCGGCGGGTAGTATGTATGTGGAAACATGCGTAGACCTACCTGTTAGAGATTAAGAGTTACCGAGCCCCGGTTACCGAACGCGTCAACCTGCGCCACAATTACACTTGTCACCCCGTCAACACTTTTAAACGTGATTTCACTTGGCCCGCCGTTCGCGCCATCGCTTCGACCGACCAGGGCCGCGAGAAACGCCCGAATAGCTTTCGCTATCGTCATGGTGCCGTCGCCGACTTCGGCGGCAAGAAACGCCGCGATATCCGCCGACGATAACCCACGCTCCCCGAACGTGCCCGCCGCCGCGTGGTTCGCCCGTAGCTCATTCCACACGCCACCGGTGACCTGGCTCAATGAGCCGGGTGAGAGCGCCACGGTCGGCGCAAAGAAATCGAACGGCATGAATGCCGCCGGGTGCCCCACCGTGAAAATGTGTAGGCAGTCGTCATTCCATTGGGCGCCGGCGGCGTCAACAAATCTGACCACCGCCTGTTTGCATTGCATTTCAGTGCTTGAAAATGGCACCGCTAACGAGCTACCGCCGGCGGGTTCTTCGGACGGAAGCGTAGCGAGATTAGCCGCCGCGCCTCCGTCCTTTTCGATCTTCACATCACCGGAAGCCAACGTAGGCGACACCTTGTATTGCCCGGTTGCTCTGTCAACCAATTGCATCCCGCGCAGGGTCCACGCGGTTCCGTATGGTGCGAGATAGATCATTTAGTTTTTCCCCACAAGGTAAAGGTGCCCTAGCCAGTGCTCCAGCGGAACGGGGTGGATCGGATTCCCCGACCCGTCCCAGGTTTCCGTCCACACCCAATTTGTCAGCCCTGCGGCGGCGGTACCGTAGTTCAAAGATTCATAATACCCGCACAACTTATCGTTGACCCACCATTTAACCGCGCCGTCTCTACTGGTCAACGTGGTGCTGCATCGAATCCAAAACTCTATTTTGTACCATATCCCCGGCGTCACGACGGCGCCGGATCTGTCAATGTTCGGCTCGCCTCTCAGTCCGAGATCCAACGACATAATGTGGCTGTTGTCCACGTTGCTGCCATTGTGCGTAAAAAAGACATACGGCACAGCCCCCTCTTGTGGTTTCAGTTGCCCCCCGCCTAGCGCCAACAGCCCGTTGCTATCAGGCCCGCGAAGAAAAAACATTTTGTCACCAGTTCCCCGCCCGGTCCATTGAGGGTTTTGCCGTACCATCATGCCTGCGTACAGCTCCCGAAATTTCACACCCGGAGCGGCATAAAACGCTAGTTGTCCGCCGCCGCTGTTCGTGTTCAACTCTAACCGACTTACAACCACCGTGGGCGGTGAAGCCGGCTCTAACGGGTCCGAGTCAAGCCGCCCGTTACCAAAGCCTCCGGTCATGCCCGGAGCTCTGAAATCCGAAAAATCCCACTCGCACAACAGCACCCCGCCCGCCGGCGCGTTCTTCCATGTATTCGATACCGGCGCTTGCACAGACACAATAGACTGCTTAGAGACGCCGCTATATGTCGCGGTGATAGTGGACTGCCCGGTTGCGAGCCCGGACACCGGAACAATCGCGCTCCGCTGCCCGAGAGGGATAATCACCGAAGCCGGCACCGACACTTTCCCGGCGTCCGAGTTCGCAAGAGAAACAGACGCCGCCGTGATTGCGGGGCTTGCGAGCTCCGCAGTTAAGGACCCCGCGCCTCCGATACTCAGCGCCAGCGTGCTAGGCGTGAGCGAAGACAGCACCGGGTTTTGCGGCGTGGTGCCATCCGTCGTTAACTGAATCACCGGGTTTAACTGCGTGTTGTTATTCACGCCCGCCGTATCGCGGGTCAGAATAAACTCGATAGTATCCCCGGCAACAACCGCCGTGGTGACATCGTAGAAATACTCTGTCGCGTTGTTCATCGCCTGCGGCCCGTAAATCGTCGCGGCGTTCTTTTTAATCGTGAACGTCGCACCGCCCGAGCCCTGATAGAGCTTGTGGCTCCCGGTGATTCGCGCTTGTCCTGTCACCGGTACGGTAAACCGAAGTTTCACCGGTGTACCGAGGGACCACCCGTGATGGAATCCGGTTTCCCATATGGCTAGGTACAAATCCGTGCCGCTCCATTTTCTATCAGCGGCGCTATAGACTAGTGGGTTGTCGTTGCCGTCTAAGTAGCTCCATTGACTCCCGCCTTGCACGCCCGAGAACTGGCTTTGGAACGCATAATTACTTGAGGCCCCGCCTCCACCGGTGGGCGGGGGCGGCGGGGGCGGAATCACAGGGGGCGGTGGGGGCGCTGTGACAGCCCCCACCACGGCGCCGCCTAACCCTGTAGGGGCCGGTGGGACTCCGGCGCCGGCAGGTACGGAGATCGGCACATTGGCGGGCACAGACCACAGCCCCGGCCCCTTCGCGTTATACTGCCGAACGCGAAATTTTAGAACTGTGATCGGCGCCTGTAGAGAAACCGTCATTTCCTCTACGCCGCTCGCGATAGGCGGAAGCCGCATCCACGGGTGCGGCACTTCCGAATAAATAATAGGCCCGGCGTTCGGTTGGAAACTCGGGCTATCGGTATAGAGCTCGATTTCTTGCCCGGTTTCGTCTTCATCCCCGGTTGAATTATCTTCCCACGTTAACTTGATCGGTACGAGTTCGCCCATGGTGGAATGCTCCTTTCTTAAAGCCCTCGGTTAATCCCTCTGCCAATACTGCGAGCAATCCCCCGGATAAGTCCAGGAAACGCCGCAGCCGCCGCGATGTAATACGACCGGGCTGTACTGGCCCTGTCCGCCGCAGCAATGGTGCCGTCCGGTATCGGGAGCACCCGCCCGAACGGCAAACACACATTGATAGACGATGCTCGTTTATTCGCTGTCGTCACGAAAATTTGCCCCGCGTGTACGTGGTCCCGTCATCGCTTACGGTTGACGTGCCTATTGTCGCGCTGTCCGCATCATTGCGTACAAGCTGCGTGGTAGCCGTCTGCGTGATTTTGTTTCGACCTAGCGCAAGCAACCACGAAATCGCGCTTTTCAACGTGCCGCCGAACGCCGGCGGGCCAGCGGGCTCTGCGGTTACCACGCTATCGAGGCCCGTTGCACTCAGCGAATACCCGGTTTTGTCGTTCACGGTTGAAACCGTGTATCCGGTTTTATCGGTCACCGTTGACGCGGTGTACCCCGTTTTGTCGTTATTCGCGCCGACTGTCACCACTAAATCCGCCGTTTCCTGCGGATACAAAATGATGACGGTAGTTTTCGCGCCGACTGTCGAAGTCTGAACCCGGATAGCCACAGTATCCGCGTTCATTTCAGTGCTTGTCAGATCGAGATAGTAAATACCGCTCGTCCCGATTTCGGTTGCTTCATTGGTGCAATCGGCAAACGCGCCGGCATCTTTCGAGACTTCACTATCAAGCGCCGCCGCGCCGATTACCGGGTCACCGTCCGCGTCATAGAGAGGAAAGGTGACACGATACGCCTGGTTCTTAAACGGAATCGCTCTTGCGTCTGTAGCGGCCATTTACCACACCCCCGAAAATTGTTGTTTCATGCCGGGGACCCCGCCTTGTCGCTTCCGGCGCGGATGTCCATAATTCACTGTCGGATGCGCGAGAAACGAGGTCCCGGTTACCGTGCCGTTTGTGCCCCCGGTGGTATTAATTTCCGGGCTATCGGTGCCGGTGATACGCGAGGAAAACACCAGCCCGGACGGTACGAGCTCCGGGCTGTTTCCTAGCCCGAGCTCTCCGCGTTCGGTACTGCTTAATACGCGGTTCCAAAGGGCGGCGTTTGCCACACCGCCGGCGTAAAACGTGGCATCAGCCGCATCACGGGCGCCTACCCGCAGCGTAGCCGACGCATCGGAGATAAAGGTACCCGAGCCGATTTGCGTTGAATTGGTTACAGCCGTAAGCGTGCCTCCGAGCACACAGGTATAGAGAACGGGCGTACTCCCGGACCCGGCCCACGTCACAACAGCCACATTCCAAGAGTTCACCACTAACGCATCATTGGTAGAAAATGCGTAGCAGTCTACGCCCCCGGTGCGGTTGAGATAACACCCGATTTGGTTCAGATTGAACGCGGATATAAACATTTTCCCGAAGAAACTGCTGTCCATCTTTGTCAAAATCTGCCGTTCATCCGCGATATTCGCCGTGGGCCGCACCAGGGCGTAGGCGGTGAACGCCGCAAGGTCATCGCACGCGGCGTCACTCCCGAACGCTATTTGATCGCTCGTACCGTTAAATGTTCTAGCCAATTGGCCCCCCGCTTACTAGTTTCCGTTCTGTGATAACTTCCGCCCCTTTGTCGAACCATAGAACTTTCTCGTTATCTTTCCCGCCTAGCGCGTCGTCTACCATTTTGGCTAGGGCTTTGTTCGCCATGGAATCCGCCCGGATTTGGATATACAAATTGCCGGCGATGTGTTGAATCAGCCCTAGCGGTGGTCTTGCCACAGTTTAATACCTCGCCAGTGCAATAAGATCGGCTAACCGTTTCCCCATCACCGCGAACCCCTGATTGATTCCGCTGCCGGGGTGGACCCCATCGCCCGAGCCCCATGAGGTTTTAAAATCGGCGTTGCCGTCAGACGCGTCGGTAAACAAATCATAGACCGGATACCCGAGTGTTTTTATCCATGCGTTGTATCCGTCCATCACCGTTTGCTGTGCCGCCGACGCGGCATCTAACGGCGAAGTGGTGAGCAGTAGCGGCGTCATGCCGGCGGCAACAATCGCGGCGTTCTGCGCGAGTCTGTCCGCCTGCATCTGCGCGAGCGTTCGGTTACTGTTGACGTCATTCACCCCGCCATGCGCGATACAGTACATGTCCCGTACCGCCGTGGGGCTTGTCGCCCGCCGTGCGGCCTCGGTAGCAATCTGTGAGGTTATAGCGGCAATCGCGGCGCCGGCGACTCCGAGCCCGTTTGTTGCCACGGGTTTATTGCGCGTGAAATATCGCAACCACGTTGGGTAGTCCCCTGGATCATTTGCAAAAGAATCCCCGAGGATCATCACGCTAGACGACGCCGGCACTTCGTACGCACTCCCGAGTGTCGGCGTTCCCACGGCACCGCTGGTCACCACGGCGGACATATCGTAATTAAACGCCCGCTGGTCACCGGGCCGCACATATTCACCTGGGTACGTGCGCCCCTTCGGGACACGCTCAACCATCACGTTTGAAAACCGAATCGTGGCGTTGCTGTTGTTGTTGTTACTGGTTCCGATCCCGAGCCGCAGCACGGCAGTTCCGCCGGCAGTACAAAGCCCCCCGAGCACGTACCGCCCCGGTGAAGGGTTGTTAAGCACAGTCGTGCCGCCGGTAAACGTGGTGCTGGCTGCAAGCTCAGCATTGTTGCCTGTGTGGGTGCCGGTCTTCGAGTCCACCGTAAACGAGAACAGGTAGGTTTCCCCGACCGTCACAGGAATTGATACTTGCGCCCACACCCGTTGCAGCACGCCGGCAGTGCTGGTCGCTTCAAACCACTGGCCTCCGTCCACATTATAGCCCCACACAACCCCCGCCGTATCCGTAGGAAAATCACCCCACGAAGACCCGGCGTTTTTGTAATACCGGTCAAAGCCGAACGTGGTACTTCCGTTCCCCCGGCCCATCTGATTTGTGACAATCCGCGCCGCCCGAAGCCCGGACACGTAAGGCCGGGGGCCGCAGTTATAAAACAGGGAACTGAGAGCAACCGCCGGGCGCCCCATTACGCGGGACTCCACAGCACGGCCACCTTGTTATCATCGCCCGCGTTCGCGCAAGTGATAACCAAAGCGCCGGCTTCATTCAGTGCGCCGCCGAAATCAATGGTTCCGACAAATCCGACCGGCAGCGTATACGATTGTGCAACCCCCGCCGTGTCATAAAATCCATTGATGACACAGGTTCCGCTTAACGCCGCGTTCACGATGATCCGCTGTAAATGCGTGTCCCCGGCCTGTCCGCCGCCGATAGTCTGCGCGGCGGTTGCGGAGATCACCCGCAGCGTGCCCGAGGGCCGCACAACAAGATAGCTGTCTGTATCGGAATCGGTACGGCGCTCACCCGCGTGTTTGCCGGAATTGTTGACTATGGCTTTCGCCATATCCACAAACCAATTTCCTGTAGCTCCCATGGGTTCCTCTCATTCGTAAAAGAAGCGCGGGGGCGCCGGTGAACAGCGGCCCCCGCGACTATGAGTTGATAGGCGCCGCTCTACGCAATCGGTGTGGTTTCCTTCATTTCTAGGTATCCGATGATACCTTTCAACGCGAGGATCACCGACATTTTGTTAGCGTAAGCCGCATCGTTCACCCGGACCTCTACAACTTCGCTCGTTGTAGACGAGGCCTCAGTGACTTGGTGCGGCATCCGCCCGTTAATCGCCATCCCGTAGAATCGATCTGCCACGATACACCCCCCTTGTGAAACGCCCTTCCCGCCTTACTGCACGTAGTCAACAGAGGCCGAAATGGGCGCGGTTCCCGTGGTGATATCGGTTGCGACCGTCGCCACGATATCGAGCATACATTGAGGGTCAGCCGACAGCCCCGCAGCCTTCCAAAGCGGCTGTGCCATTTCCGCAATCGTGAGCTCTGCGGATTCATCGATGACGTTTGTAGACTTCACCGCCGACGTAACCGCGATCCCGGACCCGAACAAGTCCGCATCGATCACGGCACCGGAGTTTTTTTCCGTGGGGTAGTACACGCCCACATCAAACGTGCCGCCGCCCTGAGCCCCGGAACGAAAGATCACTTCTTTGACCCGCGCATTAGACGGTACGCGGCACAAGCGACAACGCGACGTCGCCGACAGCGACGCAGCGATTGCAGCGATAAACCCGTAGACGTTTTTCACAACGCCGGCGCCTCCGTCCTGCGGAGATACGATCGTCGGCGGCGTGGCTTCGGCGTTCGTGATAAACGCGGACTTCACTAACAGATTAATAGCCATGTGATTCTTCCTCTCTGGTTTATGTGGTTCGCTGCGCCCCGCCTCAACAGCAGGGAGCGTTCAGGCCGTCACGCGATCAGCTATTACGCTCGATACGATTCAATCCCGTAGACTTTGCCCTCTTCCAAGCGCGTTGCGCCGGCGGAAAGCGTCACGTACAGCTGCCACGGTTCACCGCGCAAATCGTTGCGCCTTGAAATGCTGGTCTTAATATCATTCCAGATTCCGAAGTGCATCCCGGATTTGCACCAGACCGGCAACGTCACTTTGTTAGTTCCGGCGCTTTCCGTTTCGACTAGCTCACAGTCCACGAAATTGAACCCGAGGAACCTCTTAATTTTTCCTTCCCGGAGTACCGGTGCGTCCCCTCCGTTGAAGTCGGATGACACCACTTGCATTTCTCGGAGCAACGCGGTTTCGTCATACGCCGTGAGCGCAACATAGACTTCCTCTTGATCGAACTGCACATGGTTCCGCTTCATCAGCTCTTTCAGCGCAAGCAGTTTTTCTACGCTGATACGGCTGTTCGTGCCGCCGATGCTCACGGTAACCGTGTTCCCGGACGTGTACGACTTCGTAGAGCCGCCCTTTACGCCGGTCTTCGCGTCCGCAAACATCGCCTTGATAATGTGCCGATCAATGCGCCGTCCGCAGGCCATGACCGCCGCCATAGTCTCGGCGCTCTCCGGCTCAATCGCCGTGCGCAGCTTGTCAAACGAATCGATCTGCACCGGCAAATCGGAATCAGTCGGCACGATCCACCGACGTTCTTTGGAAATATCCTTCCGGCCCATCGGGGCAAACCGGTCGGTCACGTCGTCCATTTCGACGGTTCCGATAAAATTGACCGGCGAAGCCATGTCAGACCCGGTGTAGGGTCCGTACGTGACAAGAGAGCGTAAGACGCTGCCGCGATATTGCAGCGTCATCTGTACGTTGGTAGAGAATTGACTTTGAAACCAGTCCGGGAGATTAAGGCCCATGGCGGGGACCCTCCATTTTTAAAAGTTAAGCCTTCAAAAAAGAGCTTCCCCACCACAGCGGTAGGACTCTCACTAGGCTGCAACCCCCTAGCGGGCGCCTGTCTTACCAGGCTGTAGCCGACGCGTCTGCGTTCCCGGCTATATGTTCAGGCTTCTATTTACCCCCGTTCTGTTAAAAAATCAAGCGCCGTACTATTAATGAAAATAGTACGGCGCAATGATGAGGGTTTTCGTTCTGCTATTGAATTAACGACTGCCCCGGATACGCTTGTTGATTGAGCCGCGCAATCCGGTTTCTCGCCTTTGTCCGCACCTTCGGGTCCGGGCTGCTATATTCCTGCGCGAACGCTCGATCATTCATCAACTGTTTAATCTCAGCCCGCGCCATTTCCGGGGTACGGTCCCCGCCCGGTTGGCTGAATGACCCGGCCTTGTCCCCGCCGACAAATTGACCCTCTACCGCGATCTTCGTTCCGATATCGAAAAAGAACTTCATCGTTGCTTTAGGGCCCAGGACCGACCCTATTGCTTTCACCTGTTCAGCCGTCACCCCGAACGCGGCGCCGGCCCTGTCCACAATTTCGGCGTTCTTATCGTACAAATCGCCCCACTCGGTTCTGAGCTCTTTGACTTCATTTTCGTGCTTCGTCTTCGCTTCTGCCGTTTCGGCGGCAATCCGGTCCGCCGTCATTTTGTTGGCCCGCTCCGCAAGCACTTTGACTTGCGCCTGCGTCAACCCGGCTTCGTGGAAAATCGGCGCCATCGCTTTCGCAAAGTCGCCCTTGTCGCCTTCCGGCAGCGGAATTTGGTACCCGTTCGCGTCCTTCGGGCGCCCGAGTCGATCCCACACGCCCGCCCAATCTTCCGCCGTCGCCTTCTCTCCCGGCAGCTTCAACAGTCTGTCCGGGGGCAAGCCCATGTGCTGTTCAAGACTGCGATACGACGCGATCACATCAGCGGGGCTTTTCCACTGCCGCTGTTCCAATAACAGGGCGTGGTCCGGGGATAGATTCAACCCCTTCCAATCGAACGCCGGGGGTGTGCTCTGTTGCGGGGGCGTGTTCGGCTGTTGCTGCCCCTGCGGGTTGGGCGGTGTCTGAGGGGGCGTCTGTTGCGGCGGGGGCATGGTCGTTCCCGTCGCCCCACCGCCGCCGGCTCCACCGGTATCCGCATCCCTCATGATGTGTCGTTTCATCCACGGTGTGAACATACGTCATCCTTCCTTTTGTTGAGACGGAGGAACCGGGCCACCATACAGTTTCCACAGTTCGTCGTCTGATAAATGTAAATGACTCTGAATTCTCAACCACACTTCCCGCCGCCCTTCTAACCGAATCATCAACTCCGGGTCTTTTGCCGCCGTAGTGGTGTGTGCGCGGCAAAACTTCGCAAGGTCCTTCAACACCATTTCGGTATCCGCGTCTGCACCGCTGAACGTACGTTGATACGCTCGTTTTCGTCGCACCAGAAAATTAAACGCGTCGAGTATGCTCATTGTGGTTTCTGTGCCCCCATCGCCGTTTTTGCCATGGCCGCCATGGCCGGCGCCGCGTCAAGCGCCTGCTGTCCTTGCGCGGCTTCTTGTTCCTGCTGGCGTATCGCCGCCACTTTTTCAGGGTCACTAATCCAGCTAGCCGGCACCCCGTTAATCCGCATGACGGCAGGAAACGCGGTATCAAAATCGATCCATTGCAGGGGCCGCTTGTCGCCCGTGGCGCCCACATAGTCCTGCACCCAACTAATCGACCGGAACAACCCACTTGCTTCTTCGGCCTTCTGTGCCCGAGAGAGCGGAGAGTCATATTCTATCGAGTATTGCCCGCGTGCTTCGCGCAGCATATCGGGCATGGGAGACATAAGCCCCTGCATCATCAGTAAATCCACTTCCCGCGTAATCTGCGGGCCTAACGCTTCGCTCTGCTGCCGGCCCATCATCGGCGACAAGAGCACGCCTTTCTCGCGGGTTCGTTCCATGACTTCGGTAGCCGTCATTTCCGGCGTTTCGACAAGTAACTGAAAGACCGTAATCAAGAACGCGTCGAGAATCACCGTGCGTTCATCGTCCATCATTTCCTTATTGAGCGCCGGCGTGCCGACCGCAAAGGGCTGAATCAGCGCCCGCCCCTCATCGTTCACCCCGCCATATGTAATATGCCCCGGCGTCATGTTGATATCGTTCATCACGCCGTCATCATGCGCGAGAATCGGCGGATCTGCGGCCCGGTGCCCCTGCTTCAGCAGCGTCTTCTTTTGTTCGTTCAGCAACCGCAGCGACGGCAAGACCTGCATCGCCGGGGACCGCCCATAGATTTCACCGGGGCCGGTGATATAGCGGCTCACAGAGTATGGGAAACTGTGGTAGCCCTCATGCGCAATAATGCTTTCGTCATCCTTGGCGTGCTCCCACAGATATTCACTTTGATACATCATGCCCGTGATATCGAGCCGGCGCGGGTTGTAATCCTCACGCGGGGACACGCAATGCAGAAAGGAAAACGGCGTGTCCTTCTTCTTCGGATCGTTGTAGCACTCCAATATCTTTTTGCCGACGCGTTCCGGCCCCCACTTCTGTACTGCTTGGCGAGCCGTCAACGCGAAGTTACGAAATACGGTATCCGGCATCCCCTGGTGGTTCTCACAGAAATGCACTTCCCCCACGGGGCAGGCTTTGTACCGGAACCCCGGCCCGAACCGTTGATCTAACTTGTCTGTAAACAGCACCCCGTTACCGAACGCCCCGAGAGACAAATAGGTATCAAACCGCTGGCTTGCAAAATTGGCGGCGGTGTTTTCCCGGTAGGAGAATAACCGGTCTGTGAGCTCTTGAAACCATAGCTGGATCGTCCGCCGCTTCAACAACGTTTTGTCGGACGGCACAAGGGCGTGCCATCGGGAATTTCGAGGGGTCAACATCGACTCCAGCACCGACGCGAATTTCCACAACGCGTTTGCCCCTGTGGCGTCTACCTGGTCTTTTGCATAGGCGCCGGCTGGTTGGCGCCCGTGCCCATTGGACAGCCCGAGCAACCCGCCCTCGATGACCGGCGGTTGCGTAAAGGAATTGGCGTAGGCGGGGAAGATCCGGCGGGCGATTTCTTCACAGTCCCGGTTAAACGTCACCCGAGACTCTTTGACCACGCGCCACCGGTCAAGAATCTCGCGCACGCGGGTGTTAGATAGATCCGGCATCGTGGTTTAATACCCCCCTAGAAACGATTTGAGCCCGGTTGACCGCAACGCAAGAAACGGTACGGTTGTGAGCATGGTTGACACGCGCCCCCGGCCCGCATCCTTCCGCGCCCGTTCCGCGTCGGCATCGGCTTTCTCTTTCCCTTTATCGACAAGGGCGGGGCTCGGCATGCCGGGCTCCGGCGCCTTCAGAGACGGCGGCTCCATTCCGAGCGCTGCCGCGATCTGTAATCCGCCGGGGGTAAAGCGCAGTGGCCCGCCGCCCATCGCACTCGTAGGGTTATCATGCAGCACGTCCTGAAACGGCTTCTTTTGCATAACCTCTGACAGCCCGACCGTACCCGCCGCCGCAAGCGCCCGTCCTACCGGTCCCCCCATAGTCCTACCTCCTGTTAACGCGTCTTAGACAAGCCGCCAATCGTTCGCCAGCATATCGGTTTGACTGCACAACCATGGGACCACCGTTCCGTCCGCCGTCTTCATGTCAATGTGCGCATGATAGTTGACCACGGTTCCGAGCGGATAAATCCCGAGCAACGGGGGCCTGCTGACTTCAAACGTGCTCCCCGGAACGAGGAAGAGAAACATGCCTCTCCCGTTCCATCCCTCGCGCTGTACGCGGGCGCCCTGCTTTAACTGCGTCAACGCCCACTCAAAATTACAGTTTGCATCCATCGTCTCCCCCTGTCTGTTAATGGCTCCCTTACGCACGCTGCTATATTATGACGAAAACAAATCATAATCAACGCCTATCGCCTTTTGCTGCCGTTTCTTCTTACCCCCTACGGGGCTGTCTTTCCGGGCCACAGGCACCGCAAACGTGAGCGCAAGCGCGTCTCCGTCGTCTGGTGAAGGGATGCCGCGAGACGTAAGAGACTCTTTCGACTCCAAAATGATTTTGTCTTTTGCCGCCCCGAAGAACCCGTATTCAACCGTCGTCAAATCCCGATTCAAATCCGGGCTTCCGTCGATCATGCCGCCCTTCAACCACTCGCGCATCTGCGCCCACATATCCGTCCGCTTAAACGCATACTCGCGTTGCGTGCTTTCCGCCCCAAACCAGACTTCATTCACCCGGTAGCCGGAATGCCGCAAAATGTCGATGACCCCGGTTCCGTTGCCGGCGTCGATGTTGATTGCGTCTACGCTCAATTTGTCGGCCCAGTGCGCCACGGCATCCGCAACCTCTACGTTGTCGAAGCCTTTAATTCGCACAGCGGGAATGCTCCGAGCATCGCGCCCCCGACGAAACCGCAGTACCGTGTGGTCCCTGCCATAGCGGGCCACATCCACGCCCATAATCAACGGGGCAAAATCATCCTTCTGTTCTATTTTACGTTCCTGTGCCTCTTTCGCCAGTTTGTTCGAAATAAACTGTTTGTCGCCCTGCACGGGAAACAGCCCCCGGACTTCGATATTCGCGGTATCCGAATCCTCGCCGTAGGTGTCTACAATTTCTTGGAGCACCGTTTTATCCGTCCCCTCAACCGTGCGCGAGTCGAGATGACGCAACCGCCACCGGCTTTTTTGTGAGTGGAATGAATCGTAGAAGCCGCCGGAATTGCGGCGCGGGTTCGATGCTGTCAGCCAGTACCGATCTATTTCCGGTTCGGTAAAGAATCCCTCGGACACTGTGTAAATGGGAATCGGAATACCAGAGGCTTCGTCAAAAATCAGGAGGACCCCCTGAGGGTTATGCACGCCGGCGAACGCATCCGGGGATTCTTCCGACCACAATTGACCTTGCGTGTAGTAATACTGGCTGTCGATCCCGAGTTGATCCCGGAGCGCCGTCGAAAACCATCCCCGAGGTTTGACCGAGAGCACCGAGTATTCAAACCAATGCTTGTTGAGCGCCATGGCGCCCCACCGGCCAATCTCCGCGAACGTCCGGGATTTCAACTGTGGTTCGGTGTTCGCTGTCACCACACACGTTGAGCCTAGCCGGGTGGTCATCATCCAGTGTGTGAGCCACGCAAACTTAGCTGATTTCCCGGTGCCGCGCCCTGAGGCGGTGGCTTCCCGGTACATCACCGGTTCTAAGCCCATGGCGACTCGTTCCCGATTGTTCCGTATATGCTCCGTCATCGCCTGTAAATCGTCCCGTTGCCACGTTCGCGGACCCTGCCGGTTCGCCAGCGGGGTTCCCGATTTGCCCCACGGGTAGACGAACAGCACAAACTTTTCTAAATCGTCCGCTAACGCCGGGTCCCACAATTCCGTCATTAAGGCCTGCTCATCTTTCGCGTCATACTGGCTCATCTGCATCGCGGTTTCTCCTAATTGACTGTGTTGCTCAACTTACTAAATTACGTTATCAGAACCCGCCCTGTGGATAAAACAGCCCAAAAACCGTGTCAAGCCTCTGCTAACAGAAATAAGTCATTGATTTTGTTGAGAATTGGTGTTTCAGACGGCACGGCGTTATTACGAAAAACGTAAAAACTTTGGCAGGAAATTTTAAAAAATTTTTTCAGGATCAGGAAATAATTCTCCGGGGAGTCGGCGGGCGCTTGTCGAGGAACCGTCAGTATCGGAGCGAGCCGAAATAGCCCCCCTCCGGCACCCCTACTCCCCCCTTCGGCTTGGTATGATTCTTGCTCTTGTGGCTTGTTTAGTATGTAGGTCAACAAAGTCTAGTGCATCCTTGGTATGGAATGTGCTTTCAGTTTACATAATAGATATTATCAGACAACACTGTTAT
>WBZO01001841.1_pt1 | contig 30802 bp, 29 predicted proteins | sample 5204261 | NCBI WGS metagenome assembly WBZO01 (sample SAMN12412400, study PRJNA552823) | activated sludge metagenome | isolation source: activated sludge from anammox sidestream of wastewater treatment plant... | place: USA: North Carolina | collected 2017-09
CCATGACGCTGACCACCTTGAGTGAGCGGTCGTCGTGATGACGACAGATCTCCCCGACGACGGCACACCAGGCATTCACCCACACGTTGCCCGGCAGTTAAGGCGTGCCCTGATCGACGACGTGGACCAGGCACCCACCCGCGAACAATGGCTGGCGTTTCTTTCCCGTGTCAGCGCGGCTTGCGACGAGGCAGATCGGGATCGCTACCTCAATGACCGGGCTTGGGAACTGTCATCAGTTGAGATGCAGGATCTGTACACCAAACTCGCGGACGCGTCGGCGTCAGAAATTGCCATACAGCGAGACCGGCTCACAACAGTGCTGGACAACACCACGACGGGCCTGTGTTTGATTGACAAGGATCAGCGCATCGTTGAGATGAATTCCGCGGGCGCGTACTTCCTTGGGGTCGCCCGCGAAGCAGCGATCGGTGAGTCGCTGCTCGACGTCCTGTGGCCTGACGGCGCTGCACGGTCACGCGACATCGCTCCGTCCGAATTGCGAACAGCCCTGACTTCTCGACGGCCATGGAACGCAGATCTGGTGACGGTGAGCCTGCCGGGCCACCAGGAATTGAAGTGCGGAATCGTGTACACGCCCCTACCGCTAGGCGACGCCACAACACCCGGTGGTGTGCTGGCATTCCACGACTACACGCTGCAGCACCAGGCGGAAAAGGACCTTGCGTGGCGGGCTACCCACGATCCCCTGACCGGCCTCCTCAACCGCACAGCCTTCAGCCGCTACGTCGACAATGCGTTGGAAACTGCTCGCCGGGCACATACCCGCAGCGCAATCCTGTTCATCGATCTGGACCGATTCAAAACAGTCAACGACACCGTCGGGCATGACGCCGGCGATGCGGTTCTGGTGGAATCGGCGGATCGGGTCCGTCGCGCCGTGCGCGCCCACGACACGGTCTCCCGCCTTGGTGGCGACGAGTTCGTGGTGTTCCTCGAAGACGTTCCGGGGATCATCGATGTCGAGATCGTCGCCCAACGAATCGTGGCAGCGCTGCGCCGACCATTTGCGGTCGCGGGTGAGGAGATGTTCCTGTCGGCGAGCATCGGGCTCGCTTTCTCGGAGCCGGAACAGGACGCGACCTCGATGCTTCGCGACGCCGACATCGCACTCTACGAGGCGAAGGGCAGCGGCCGCGACCGCGTGCGTACGTTTGGCAAGGAACTGCGACAAGTCGTACAGGGCCGCGTCGATCTTGATCGGAGGTTGCGCGCCGCCTTGGCAGTGTCCGAGCTGACGGTGGCGTATCAGCCGATCATCCGCCTGGCCGATGACGCGACGGTTGGATTCGAGGCGCTGGTCCGCTGGCCGAGTGCTGACGGCGAGATTGAGCCGAATCGGTTCATTCCGGTCGCCGAGGAAACCGGCCAGATCTTCGAGATCGGTGATCTTGTCCTGCGGCGGACGTCCGCGTTGGCGGCCGGTGCGAACGCGGGTTCATCGGACTGGCCCCGGACCGGTTCTGTGTATGCCGTGAACGTGTCCGGCCTTCAACTGGCCCGGCGTGGATTTTCAGCCATGGTCGCGCAGCATCTTGATGAGGCCGGGCTACCCGGCAATGCGCTGATGGTCGAGATGACCGAATCCACGCTGTTGGCCGACACGGGCCAAGTGCGCGCCGAGTTGGCCGAGCTTCGGGAGCTGGGAGTTCGGGTCGCGCTCGATGACTTCGGCACGGGGTCGAGTTCGCTGTCGTTGCTGCAGCAGTTCACTTTGGACTGCATCAAGATCGACCGCGCGTTCGTCGGACGAATGACGAGCAGTTCCGACGACTACGCGATCGTTCAGGCAGTCGTCAGCCTCAGTCATGCGCTGGGCACCACAGTCATTGCCGAAGGAGTGGAAACCCAGGAACAGGCGCAAGAGCTGCGCGACCTGGGATGCGAATTGGCCCAGGGGTTCCACTTCGGTCGGCCGCGCATCCACCCGGTGTCTCATCCAAAGGCGGCGACCGTCACGCCTATTGAGTCACGCCGGATCCGCAGTTTCGGCTAGTGCGTGGTAACGACTAGTGCGTGGCCGCGAGGGCCTTGTCGATCGCGGCAGCCAAGACCGGCTTTGGCTGCGCACCGATGATTCGTTCGACGACATCGCCACGGTTCAACAGGACCAGCGTCGGGATGCTGCGCGCGTCGAACTTCGCGGCCGTCCCCGGCGAATCATCCACGTTGACTTCGACGACTTTCAGTCGCCCGGCATACTCGGTGGAGAGCTCCTCAAGAATGGGGCCCACCATCCGACACGGACCGCACCACGGCGCCCACAGATCGAGCAGGACCAACGGCGATGCGTCAAGTGCGCCCGCGATCGTGGCATCATCTGCTGGGACGAGCCACGGCACATCCGCCTGGCATTTGGCGCAGCGCGGCTTCCCTTTGGCCGACACCGGCGTTCGATTCTTCGTCCCGCATGAAGGGCATCGCGCGATCCCGGTGTCGGTCATACCTGCATTATGCGCCCAGTCGCGCATGATCCCTAGACCTCGTCGGCGCTGCAGCAACCGAATCCAGCTGGCAACCAGGTCTGGATCGGGGTGGGAATGCCCAACGCAGATGAAGATGTGACGCCCGGCGGTGCGCTGCAATTGCCGGGGGCTGACCAACGACCCACTCGCTCGCACGCGATCAACGCTACCGAGTGACCATACGGACATCCCCCGGTTTCATGCGAATGCCAGGTGGAGCCGGTCTATTCGAACGGCTGTCTGGCGAACGTTTGTCTTAGGCGACCGGCTCGGTACGGATCGCGGTGCCGTAGGCGAGCACTTCCTGCAGCCCGGCGTCCTGACCGATTCCATTGGAGTCGAATCGGATTCCGATCACCGCGTTGGCGCCCATCTCCCGGGCGAACTTGATCATGCGATCAACTGCTTCCTGGCGGCCGTCGTCGTAGTTCTCCGTCATCTTCGGAACCTCGCCGCGCTGCAACGACTTGAAGCCACTGGTGAAGCCTCGCCCAAATCCCATGCTTCGAACCGTGAGGCCCCAACAAAGCCCCAACTCTTCAACGATCTGTTGGCCTCTTGGTGCACTGAATGTCGTGCTACATGGCAGATCCGACGAGTGGTATCCACCAAGCGTTGCCATATCCGGTTGATCGTCAGCCATTGCTCATCACTCCTTGAGCTTGGGGCCCGTCGCGACCACGGCGGGATCGATTGGAGTCTAGGCAGCAACGCGTGAGGAGTCCTGACCTGTGGGGCCAGCAGCGGGATCGTCCGGATCAGCACTCCCCCGGACGGTTCCTAAAGTCTCACTTCCTTGATCACACGGGGATAACGTCGGCTTCCTGCGCGCCTCCAACTGCGGGACGCCGGGATCCTGATCGACGGAGGTTCACAATCGTGGCAAGTGGCAAGAACGTGACAGCGACAAAGGGAGCGAAGAGCGGGGAGAAGCAGGTCGGGCAGAAGCCCAAGCGAATCTCCGGATGGGATTTCGCGACCTGGCGAACAGCGAGCGAACACCAGATGCTGCGTTCGACCATGATCGCCATCTACCTGCTGGATCGTGCTCCCGATTGGGACCGGCTGGTGGATCGCTATGACCGTGCCAGCCGATTGGCGCCGGTACTGCGCATGAAGGTCGTTGAGGGCCCAGTTCGATTCGCGAATCCGCGCCTCATAGTGGACGAGCACTTTGACCTGTCGTTCCATCTGCGGCGCTTCAATCTGCCCAAGGGATCGACGTGGGACGACGTCCTCGAAGACGGTCGACGTCAGGGAATGACGGACTTCGATCGCGATCGTTCGCTGTGGCGGGTGACCGTCCTTGAAGGCCTGCCCGACGGTAGGGCCGCGCTGATCTTCAAGCTGCACCACGCGATCGCCGATGGTCAGGGAGCGCTGCAAATTGGGGCATCACTGGTTGACCTCACGCAAGATGGTGCGGACCTTGGTCCCATGCCCGATGCCCCCGTGGCCGGAGACCTCACGTCCAAGCGGGCATTCGGCAAGCTGATGGTCACCGACAACGCGCGCTGGTTCGCAGCAACGGCGACTGAGTTCGCCAAGGCCGCACCACCCGTTGCGGAGGCAGCGCTCAAGGATCCCCTCAGTGCGATCGGGAAGGTCGCGGAGATCGCGAAGTCGTTCGTGAAGTTCGCCGATCTTCCATCCGAGCCCGCCTCGCCGGTCATGGGTGACCGAAGCGTGAACTTCCATTGTGCGGCGTTCACGTTGCCGTTCGATGACATTCGCGCCGCAGCGAAGGCCAGTGGACACACGGCAAACGATGTATTCCTCGCCGCCATCTCCGAAGGCATGACCCGGTACCACCGTTTGCACGACGCGCCAGTCGGGCACCTGAACATCAGCACACCGATCAGCACCCGCAAGTCGGGCGACGACGAGGGAAACGCAGTAGGCATCGCGCACTTTCAGTTGCCGTTGGGCGAGCCTGATTCCGGCAAGCTGATGGACCACCTGCACAAGGTCGTCAAGAAGTGGCGCGCGGAACCGGTGATCGGCTACTCGTTCGGCATCGGCGAAGTGAGTCGCTTCCTACCTTCGGAGATGGTCATTTCGGGCGCGACCAGCAGCGACCTGACGGCGTCCAACGTTCCGGGTCCACCCGTCGAACTCTGGATGGCCGGCGCGAAGATCGAACACATCGTTCCGTTCCCGCCGTTGATCGGTGCGGCGGTCTTCATCGCGATGCTGACTTACAACAAGGAGGCCTGCGTCGGCATCTCCGCGGACGACGCAGCAGTCGGTGACCTTGACGTACTCATGCAGTGCATCGCTGATGGCTTCGCCTACGTGACCGGGAAGCCGGTGTCGGTGGACGGCCTGTACGGGGCGCCCAAGGCAGCCGGGAAGCGATCGCCACGGAAGAATACGCCGACGCGCAAGAGTGCCTCGAAGTCGCGGAAGAAGGTTGCCGCACGTTAGGCAGCGCCAACTAGCCAGACCGGAACACGACGACCCGGGCAACGAAGACCAGCAGGATCAGCAGGGAACAGGCCGTCTGAAGCATCATCACGACCTTGGCTTTGCGTGACACCACGGATTCCGAAGTGGGGCCGAACGTCGCGTTTGTGTTGAAGGCGATGAACACGTAGTCGACTGCCTTCGGCTGGAAGTTGCCGACCTTGGTGGGAAAGACGAATGCACCACCCGGGGTAATGACGTCCAGCAACCAATACCAGCCCGTGAATACCGCGACGATGACCACGTAGACAGCTGCGACATCCCATAACCCCCAGATCACGGTGTCATCGCGGACTCCGACACTGGTGACCAAGGCGAAGATGTTGATGAGCAACTGAACGGTTGCCACCACCAGATACACGATGAAGATTCGAATGATGGTTCGGGTAGATCGGTGGGAAGCGGCGGCGATGATCGCGACCGCTGCCACGATCCAGAACACCAGCTGGCTCGTCCAATCGACGACCCTCAAGAAGTGCGCGGTATCCGAATCAAACACCGTTGCGTAGTCAATCGTCAGCCCAGCGACCCAATCAAGCAAGCAGATCAGCACCATGCCGACGATCACTTCAATGGCTTTCGGGAGTTTTGGGTATTTCGCCAAGGAATCGACGTCGCTTGCGGCGTTGTCAGCATTCACGCCAGAAGTTTCTCCGTCCACGGCCCGATGCTATTCACGTTCCACGCATGCCGCCTCTTGACGATCCGCCGTGCGGTGGGTGCGGCTCCCGCCCGCACACGTTGGCAGACACGCTCGACCGGGGTGCGCGCCCTTACCAACCTGTTGGCAGGATTGGGGTCGCCTCCACCCACCTACCCGCGTACGAAGGGATGACCCATGGCCGCGCTGATCTACACGGCGATTGCCTCACTTGATGGCTACATCGCCGACGATGACGGCAACTTCGATTGGGCTGCGCCAAGCGAGGAGGTGCATGCCTACGTGAACGACCTGATTCGGCCCGTCGGCACCTACTTGTATGGCCGCCGGATGTACGAGGTAATGCAGTACTGGGAAGGTCCGCAGGCCGTGGACGGGGGGCACGCCGTTGAGCGTGACTTCGCCGACGTGTGGCGTGCCGCCGACAAGATCGTGTTCTCGCGGACTCTCATGGAGGTGTCCAGCGCGAGGACGCGAATCGTGCGGGAGTTCAATCCCGACTCAATTCGACAGTTGAAGGCTGACTCCGAAAGTGATCTAGGGATCGGCGGCCCGGATCTCGCCGGTCAGGCGGTGCAGGCTGGCCTGGTCGATGAGTACCAGTTGTTCCTGATGCCGGTTCTGGTGGGAGGTGGGACGAAGTTGTTCCCGTCGGGCATTCGGCAGAGGTTGGAACTCCTGGATCAGCGGCACTTCGACGGCGGTGTGGTTCACCTGCGGTATCGCGTGGCGGAGAAGGGGCAGTTGCCGTGAAGCGATACAGGGTTGCCGCGCGCCGTTGGGAGCACGAGTGGGAACTCCACATCCGTGGCACGAGTTCAGCTCCTTTGGCCGCGCGCTAGGTTGAGGCATGACTGAATCCTGGACGTTCGCGATGAAGCGCGATGACCTGTCGGCAACGACGGTGCTGACGGCCGAACTACCGGAACTCGCCGCGGGCGAGGTCCTGCTCAAGGTGGACCGTGTTGGCCTCACTGCCAACAACGTGACATACGCCGTGCTCGGCGCGACTGCGTTCCGCTATTGGGACTTCTTCCCGACCGAACCCGGCCTCGGTGTCGTGCCCGTTTGGGGATTCGCCAACGTCGACGCGTCAAATGCCGTCGGGGTCGACGTCGGCTCGCGGGTCTACGGTTACCTCCCGACGGCAAGCCATCTGGTTGTGAAGACCGGTCGGGTGGACGAACGTGGATTCAACGACGTGAGTGCACACCGCGCAGACCTGCCGTCGCCGTACAACGCGTACGCACTGACCACGACCGACCCGTCATACAGCGCCGACGACGAAGACCTCCACATTCTGTTTCGCCCGCTGTTCTGGACGTCGTTCATGCTCGCGGATCAGATCGTCGACCAGAACTTCCACGACGCTGCGCAGATCGTCTTCTCATCGGCATCGAGCAAGACCGCTTACGGCACCGCCGCGATTCTGAAAGGCCAGGGTCGCGAGATCGTCGGCCTCACGTCGCCGCGGAATGTCGATTTCACCCGAAGCCTTGGCTGCTACGACGAGGTCTTGCCATACGACGAGATCGGTCAGCTCGCCGAAATGCCAACTGCCTACATCGACTTCGCGGGGAGTGGCGAGACTTTGGCCGCGCTGCGCAATCACCTGGGCGACCGCCTGGTCCGCGAGGTGATCGTCGGGGTCACCCATCAGGAGATGGCCGGACCCGACGCTCTGAGCAACCCCCGGACCACCGTCTTCTTCGCACCCGATCAAATCCGCAAGCGCACATCCGACTGGGGACGCGACGGCCTGGACGAGAAGTTCGCCGACGCGTGGGGTGAGTTTGTCCCCCACGCTCGGGAGTGGGTCGATGTCCTGGTCGGTCAGGGTCCCGACGCCCTCAAAGCCGCGTGGCTGGAGGTCTTGGGTGGCACGTCGCCACCGAGGGTCGGACACGTGCTGGAGCTGTAGTGCGGGCCGGATTCCAGCTTTGGCGGCGACATGCCGCCCAGCCCCTCCCCCGCGTTGGTAAACACGCTCGACCAGCCGCGCGCCGACACCAACCTGGAGACGATGACAGGCCAACGTTGGCAAGCATGAACTAGCGTGGCGGTCATCGGCGCGGTTGGCAGCCACGCCCGTGAGCCAACAGGAGTTCGTGATGACGCTGCAGAACTTTCCCCCGCAACCGTCCCCGTATGACGTGATCATCGGTGACATCGGCGTGAGCCGAGATTGGATCGTCACTCCAGGCGGAACCGCTCCGACGCGCGGGTCACAGTGGACTGTGGTGGACCGAGTGACGGTGACGCGCAACATCCCAAACTGGGCCATCGTGTGCGCAATCATTGGCGCGGCCATTTGCCTGCTCGGCTTGCTCTTCCTCCTTGTGAAGGAGGACACCTACTACGGAACCGTCGACGTCACCGTTGTCTCCGGCGATTTCCGCTACACCACGCAGGTCTACCCGAGTGCCGGGCTACAGACCGTGAATCAAGTTCGGCAGCAGATTTGGCACGCCCAGCGGCTCGCGGCAGCGTGAGGTCGTCGGTCGGGTCCGACTTCCAGGCGGCACTAGCCCTCGAAATGTTCCTTGTGCTTCTCGATCCACTCCTTCACCGACATCGCCCGGCGACCTGTCACACGTTCGAAATCGTCTGAGACAAGGGATGCGTCACCGCGGCCCCAGGCGCGGTAGTGGCATAGGACCTGCATCTCGCACGTCTCGCGATCGGGGAAGGCTCCGAAGTCGATCACCATCTTCGCGAACTCGTCGTCGGTCATGTCTTGGTATGGGATCTCTTTGCCGAGGACTTCCGAGAACACGGCGGCGACTTCGTACATGTCCATGGCCTCCGGACCCGTGAGCATGACCTTCTCTCCAACGAAGCTGCCGTCCGCGACGACCTGGGCGGTCGCGTCGGCGACATCGTCTAAGGCAACGAATCCAACCTTGCCATGCCCACTCGTGCCCGCGATCAACCCGAACTGAATAGACCCCGCGAGCCCAAGGAACGACGTCTCCATGACCGAGTTCGGACAGATGAACGTCCAGCGAAGTCCCGACGCGTTGAGGTGCTCAATCGACTTCCCATGCAGTTGGCTCAGGTGATCACCCTTGTGATCGACAGCGCCGTGGAGCTTGAGAATCCGTGCATTCGTGCCGCTTGCGACCACAGCGTCAATCACGTTGATCTCACGAGTAGCGATGTGCTCGTCCATCGGCGACACCAGGAACACATCGGTGACGCCGTCGAGGGCGTCGGCCATGCTTGCCGGGTCGTCCATGTCCCCCTGCACCGCGGTGATGTTGTCGGCCTTCACGTCAAACGAATCAAGCTTGCGCACCATCGCGTTGACTTCGACGTCGTTACGACCAGCAAGGGCACGGACCAGAGCTCCACCGAACATCCCATTGCCAGTGGTGATCATGAGCTTCTTCACGGCGACTCCTACTGCGGTGCGAGTGTGACATCAGCAACGACCCTGCCAGCTACTGCGGCATAGAGCAAAAGGGCTGGTTCCTTCGGAGGTAAAGGCCTTGCGAAAGATGGCGACCCTGTCGTTCAGCAGCCGTAGAAGGTGTGCACTTCGAAGCCCGTGCTGTTTGGAGGTAGCTGAGCCAGGTCGCCAGAGACAGGCGTGACGGCCGCAACGACATCCGGGCCGACTTGGGACGCGCTGGCAACTGTGCTGAAGTTGCCGTAGTTGAGGCTGAAATAGACCGGGGATCGTGGGTCACTGGTATCCCCACTTCCGGACATCACCGCAACCGGATTGCCGTTGAGATCGTGGTACAGCACGCCGACTCCGCTGGAGTACGACGATGCATCCACATTAACTGTCACCGGCTGCGACCACTGTTCAGTTGGCCACTTTCCGGCGGAGATCTGGATCTTCTGGGCGCCTGGATAGGTCAATGTCATCGGGATCGTGAAGCTGCCGCCCGAGGTGACGATTCCGCCATCGTCAAACTGCTGGCCATCGGGCAACCTGACCCACGCGTTGATCCAGTTTCCCGGGGCAAATCCGGTGGTATGACCGGTGACTGTGAAGGTCTTACCGGGCGCGACCTGCGTTGGGACCGAATCGATGGTCACCGAATAGGACTGCTCACCAGACCGCAACATCGGCTTCTTCGACACGGACTCCCGCTGGAAGTTCGGCATGATCGACCCAACGGGCGGATTCGCGGAATTGGGAACCACGGTCGGCGCCACGGTCTCGGCGTGCGCGGCTGGTATCGCCGCGACCGAGCCAGCAACTACTGCCGCTACCAACACCAGACTGGATACAAGTGGAACCCTCGTCGTAAGTCTCATACCTGGGTTGTACCCATATACACCAATGTATAACCCTCTTGACGTCCTTCGCGCGAGCCGATCAAGGTCCGCCAGATTCGACCAACCCCGTGTTGTTGCCGACGGATTGTTGTCGGGCCACGCGCGCTATGGCGCGATGGTGCCCTTCTGGCACGACTTGCCCTTGCAGTGCCGCAACCGGTTCCATTCGGCAATCATCGTTTCGCGGGTCGATGCATACGCGGGGTCGTACGCAAGTGACGTCAGCTCGTACGGATCATTCCGGAGGTCATACATCTCCTCGAATCCGTCCTCGTACCGGAACCAGACGAAGTTCGGGCTACGCACCCCGTCGAACAGCGGCAAGTTCGCCCCGTTTGGGCCCTTCTGCGGCCCGCTCGACAGCAGCACGCTGCGAGTCCGAGGCGATCCGGTGCCCTTGAGCGTTCGCCGCAACGACATTCCGTCCGGCACGCGGCCCGACGGTTTGGCGTGAGCGAGATCCAGCAGGGTCGGCGCCACATCGACGAGCGACACGAGTTTCGATTCAGTCCGGTTGTGGACGATCCCAGGCCCGCTCATCATGAACGGAATCTTCAGCGCGGGCTCATACGGGAAGTACTTGCCCATGCTGATCCGGTGCTGGCCCAGTAAGTAGCCGTTGTCACCCATCATCACGATGACGGTGTTGCGATCCTGCTTCGTCTTCTTGAGTTCGCCGATGATCTTCGCGATCGCCTGGTCGACGGCAAGCAGGGATCGGCGGCGCGCGCGATTGTCCTCAACGAGCTCAGCGATCTGTTCCGAGGTGAGCAGCGGAAGGTTGCGAATGAACGCGCCCTTGTCGCTGACGTCCGCTTCGTTGAAGCTCGGATCCATCTCCAGCGGCATGTTGTTGAAGTAGTTCCGATGTCGCGGCGCCGACCGCGGGGGAATCACCTGGATGCCGGTCGACGGATCGGGGTTGTCCACGTCCACCCACGACTGCGGGATGAACCCCTGTTTCAGCGGCACCGTCTCAACGTGCGGTGCAAGGAATGCGACCTGCAGATAGAACGGCCCCGGCCGCTTCGCCTGCTGTTGGATGATCCGAACAGCCTTGCGGCCATAGACGTCGGTTGAATACAGCGCCGGATTCTGGACGGGGAACGACCCGTATTTGTGGCTGCCCGACGGTTCGTTCAGCCGGTAGCCCCACATTTGATAGGTGGATGGGTCGGCCGAACCGTGCCACTCCGACCAACCCTTCGGCACCTTTGCGCGCGGTCGGTTGGGGTACGCGTAGCCGTTGATGTACTTGCCGATGTGCGCGGTGTAGTAGCCAGCATTCTGTAGCCATTTGCCGATGTGCTTGTTGCCGGACTTCTTCTCCCACGGTACGAATCCGCCAGCGTGCGGGAAGTTGGCGTTGACGCCGTTGTTGTGCGGATAGGACCCCGTCAGCTCAGCGGCGCGTGCTACTTCTGGAAGATCGTCGCCATAGAGAAGTTGAGCCCTGCGCCTGCGATCTTGTAGGTCAGACCGTGAGCTTGCGTCATGGTGACGGTCTGCGTGGTCGTCGTGCCGTCCAGCTTCGCGGTCATCGTGATTGTTCCGTCGCTGTTCTGCGCGATGTTTGTGAAGGTCATGTCGGCGACGCCGTCGCCTTCTTCGTTGGCCAGCGTCAGTTGGCCATTTCCGGAATCGAAGTTCAAGTAACCGGACGAGACGGTTACGGCTTCGCCGTTGTACTGGCCGCCATCTTCGTAGAAGGTGTACTGGCCCTTGAGGGGTGCGTTTTCGTGAGCGCTGATGGTGGTGTGGTGTGAAGCCGGGGCTGGTTCAGATGCGAATGCGGCAGTCGTACCAGCACCGCCGATGAGCAGGAGGGAAGTGACGCCGATCGCGGTCACCTTGCGTGAGAGTTTCATGATGTTGCTCCTTGAGTGAGGGGTGAATGTTCGGCTATTTGCTTGCTGACTTACTTATTCCCGCCCTGGTTGGGGTCCTCACCGCTCAGCACCACGTAACTACTGCGAATCGACACCTAAGCCCAAGCGACTCGGCACTTAACGCAGTCGGTACCGCCCCGCAGAACTCGCGTGACATCATCGAATCTTCGAGTCGAATCCAGGAGGCAAACATGTTCGGTATCGGTGGTTTCAGCGGTGGCAGCAACGACGGTCCCCACTACGAGATCGAGGTCAACGAAGGCTCGGTCAACATGAAGAGGTTTACCTCCGTGGCCAACGACCGGAACGCGAACGGTTACCGCATGGCGCATGTGTACATGCAGGAGGGCAACACGATCGTTGTGTGGGAACGCTTCCGCTGAGCTGACGACATTTGCATGCGCATCCGCGGCGGCTACACCCCAACGCGCTGGTAAATACGCTCGACCTGCCGAGTAGCTACATCTCTTCGCTACGGGTGACGTCGAGGTTCCGGAACGTCGGCGGCCCATCGCACAATGCGGCCAGCGTGGCTGCGAACTCGCCGGTCTCCGGGCGGTTCGAGTTCTCCATCGCCGCTTCGTACGAGGGGAACTCAACGATGTTCACGTACGTACCCGGATTGTCGCGGTCCTGGGCTTGGGTACTTCTTGTCGAAGTCCGCTTTCCCTCGGATTTTTCGAGCCACTCGTCCATAGCTGCGTTTAGCTCGTCAATGCGGCTCGTGCGATATTCGATTACCTGGATGAAGGCCACTGCTACCACTCCGATTGTCGTTGTATTGGGGTTGCCGGGCACCGCTCAGGCTAGTCGGCCATACTCCGCTAGTCGATCATTACATTCGCCTCGTTGCCACAACTGCCACCCAACCGGACGTACCGGGCGGAACGACCGTTGAGCTGATCGATCCCGCGCATTCAGGTGACTCCAACACGGTTGCGGGTAGCACCGGGCAGATCGCAGCAAGATCGAACCAATGTCTGCCATCAGAACCATGAACAACTGGTACAGCGCGATGGCGCGTGGACCATCGGGGGGCGGGCAACTAATCACTGGACCTGTTACTAGGGCCCGCCATTCCCAAGCCGTCCGAATCACTCGACTAGAACTTGCACCGCGGGTCGAATACAACACCTTCGGGCTCTTCAGAGTGGTAGTCAGTCCCTCTGATCGTAAGCATACGTCCGGATGTGCTGAACGGAATGGGCTTGTTGCTCGTCGACATTGGTGAATCAGCTTCTCCATACTCTTTGGTCTGTCCAGCGAAAGCGGTGTTCGTCACCGTTCCACGGAAACAGCCAATACCACCCGAAGAGCCAAACTCCATCGTGACCGAATCGCCACTTCGTTGGATGGTGACCGTAGTCGGGTTTGACTCGTCATCTGGCCTGAAATACGACAAGCCCTCCGGAATGCCGGGTGCGGTTGGCACGGTTGTCAGCGGTGTGACGACCTGTTTGATGGGAGAGGTCGCACTCATCTGCGTAAGGGTGATCTTCATCTTGAAGGTCTCTGATGAACCCCCGCCGCGCGCTGACCACTTACCGTTGAGCACCGGAGTTGCCCCAACGGCTGTGAAGGTCATGCCGGTGGTCTGAGAAACTGATCCACTTGGAACGAATTGCTGCACCACAGGCGCGGAGGCCAAGGACGTGGTGGCGGGGCTTGTCCTGACTCGACTACCCGCTGCGTCAAGAACGACAATCTCTGTCATCTGGTAAACCCCATCACCGATGCATTGAAAAGCGAAAGTCGTGTACTCCGGGCCGCCGTCGACGAACCGGCCTTTCAATGGCGTACCGATCATCGAGTACGTCCCGTAGCCCCGGGTGGTGGGGATCTTGCCCTTTCCGTTACTTAGATTGATCGTCGGTGGGGTCTTTCCATTGAAGCACTGCTCTGGGAGCCCAGGCGGAGCTGCAGCGTTGAGCATCGATGCCACCGGGATCCAACCGGCCGCTGTGGGTGTCGGCGATGGCAGGGGCGTCGCGTCTGCGGCGGCGGCCGCTGTGGGTACCCCATCGGCATTCTGCGTCTTATAGAAGGCGTAACCGCCAAGCCCCGCGACGGCGACCACCCCAGCGACTACAGCCCCTGCTAGCACTGGTTTCGCCGCGATCGTCGCCATAAGTCCGCCGGTAGCAGCCTGCGACCCACCGACCACCTCGCCGACACCTACGGCGGCTACCCCAGCTCCCGCGCCGCCCGCGACCACACTGGCGCCCACGGCACCCGCCACCAGCGCTGCGAGGCCGGCCGCGCCCGCGGTGCGCCAATCGGAACCGAACTCGGCCTCGGCGGACTGTTGGAGTCGACGTGCGAGCTGCACGACATCCGCGGGCCGCTTCGCCGGATCAGACTGAACACACGCACCAACCAGAGGCGCGAGTGCTGCGGGAAAACCATCGAGGTTCAACGGCTGCTGCCGAGCCGCCAAGGAATCGGAGATTGATGTCGTCGGGAATGGTGAGCGTCCTGTCACCGAACCGTAGACCAGGGTCCCAAGGGTGTAGATATCCGCAGAGACTGACGGTTGTGCGCCACTTAGCTGTTCGGGAGCGGCATAACCGAGCGCTGCCGACCCGGATGCCAACGCGAGCGGAGCCGCAACATCGGTGATCTTGCTGGTTCCAAGCCGATCCAGTAGCACGTTATTCGGGGTCAGGTCACCATGAGCAAGCCCCAGTTCGTGCAGGTACTGGACACCAGCAAAAGCCCCTGCCAGCGCGGCGGTGCACTCGCGTGGCGCGAGTCGGCCACCGTCCATCACCGCACCAAGCGAGGAACCGTCGACGTACTCCATCACCACAGCCGGCGAATCATCGACACTCTCTAGGTTGAAGACTTGCACCCAGTTCGGGTGATCATGAGCAGCCATGACCTGCGCCGAATGAGTCAGCCTTTGATACTCAACCGGCTCATCAACAATCGCCGCAGCTAACAACCGAAGAGCAACAGCGCGATCAAGCATGGGGTCGTATGCCAGCACAACAACACCGGTCGGTCCGTGTCCGATCAACCGGCGCACCTCAAACCGCCCATACGAACCCGCGATCAAGGGCGCGCCACATTCGGTGCAGAACCGCAAGCCACCCCCGGTCGCCGATTGCCGACCGCAGGACGTGCAGAACATCGTCGTCATTTGCCAACCCCGTTCCAAGGAGGTGCGGCGGATAACGATCTGCCGCACCTACCAACTATCGACTGATGGTAGATCGTTTACGCACGTCTCGTGGAAGCCTCTGAAAGATCACCCGATCAGGCCTTGTAGGCCGAGGCCGCCGCAATTGCAGCACAGAGGCCCCACTCTTGGGTCTTCGCGCCAACCCTGCCCCTGCCACTCACCCAGGTGTTGTTGAACGGCGACCAGGTGACCCCAGGAGCTCCTCCCCAGGTCAGACGTGTACGGCAGTAGACGGTCTTCTTCCCAAACCGAATCTCAGTCGTCATGGAATCGGTGGACTTCGAGAGCCCTCCCGTGAACGACCTACCCGCGAAAGAACCCGTGAACGTCTCGTCGTAATTCAGGTCCAGCTTCGCCTTCTTCCCGTACACGGAGCCTTTCATCTTCAGAATGTTGAACCCGGAACCCTTCAGCTTAATTGAGCGACTCTTCTTACCCTGACACTTTCCAGAGAGCTGATAGGAGCCGTTCCAGACAATCGGCTTGAAGTTGCATGTCGAATAGGAAGTCGCCTTAGCCGGTTCGGGAAGAGCGAGTGCTTGTACACCGCTCGACGCCAGTGCGGTTAGCACTGTCGAACCACAGATGGCAAGGGCTGCAAATGTGACTGATGACTTCTTCATGTTGGGCTCCTCTTAGTCATGTGCTTGCTCTCGAGATCGACACTAGGGGCGCCCGGGGTGAGGAACTGTGGGCATTTCTGCCCCATTTCACAGCGCGCCTCCTCATGAGCACGAGAATCATCACGAGCGTTGCGCGGCAAGCCTCGGATATCGTCGGAGGTCAGCAGTCCAGGTGCAGCGCATACGCGCACACTGCGACCGGAGGGACACTCGTGGACGCCATTGAGGTTGGTTCGGGCCTTGGCGCTCAGTTCTTTCCGCTATCAGGCCAACGCATCACGATCGGGCGACTCGACGAGAACGACCTCGTCTTTAGCCAGGATGTCACCGTCTCCCGGCGTCACGCCGTGCTTGAACGCTTCGACAACGGGTGGCGAATCCGCGACCTACACAGCAGCAACGGCACGTTCGTCAACGGCATCAAGGTCACAACAACGATGAGGGTCAAGCCAGGCGACCGTGTCCTCGTTGGTTCAGCCAGTTTCACCATGCTCGAGATCGCCCCGCCAGAAGGTCTGCTCGCAACCATGCAAAAAGGCTCTGGCGACGACGTCGTCTCTCAATTCAGCCAACGAGAGTCCGAGATCTTGAGGCTCGTGGCGCAGGGATGCACTGACGCGGAACTCGCCGAACGACTCTCGATCAGTGTGAAGACGGTCCACTCTCACCTCGACCGAATTCGCGATAAGTGCGGACTGCGCAGGCGTGCCGACCTGACTCGTCTGGCTATCGCGCTCGGTCTTACCAGCTAACAAAAGGTCGCAACGACGGCACAACCGGACCACATCGCCAGATGGGGTATTCCTACCCACACCGCATCCGCACCACCGCACATACGTTTGTTGCAGAAGAGAAACAGAAGCCACCTGTAACAGCAAATGCGAACCGCGGGTGGCGCGACCGGAAGGCAAGACAATGACCGCGATCATCGACAGTCCCCTCACCCACTGCCGGTCATGCACGAGCCTCGTTGCACCATGGGACAGGTTCTGCACCAAATGCGGCACAAAAGCCGAGCCCGGATCGGTCGCTGACGACGCGGCCTACCGCCATGCGGGCGACACGGATCCACGGGGCTTCGCTCCAATCAACGCGCCGTCACCGCCGGTTCCCCCCTCCTTTCCGCCAACCGGAGCCGACTCTTGGTACTCCCGGAGAGGAACCAGGTTCACCGCCATTGCACTCGCCGCTGCCCTGGCTGTCGGTTTCGGTGCGACGGGCATCCACGCCTACGTTGACAACCAACAGCACCAGCAGCTCGTTGACGGTCTTCTCTCCACCGCAACTCAGAGTCTGGAACAGAACAGCGCGAAGCTGGCTCAGGTGACCACTACCGCACAGGTCCGATCCATCGCAGCCGAGGCGGCGCATGACGACACTCTCCTAACGACAGGCACTCCGGCGATAGAAGGTAGAGATGGGACCCGTGCATCGTCCCTACACTCAGCACTGAGAGCAATTGCAGCGCTCACAGTGCTAGACACCGACACGCTTGATCAGTGGCCCGCTCTTCGCGGGAGCCTGAAACCAGCGTTCGACGCCGTTTCGAACAACGATGGAGTAATCGGTGTTCCCGGTTCTGATCGATCCTTGGCAGCCGTCGACGGACTTGTGACCAAGGGAACCCAGGCGCTCGCGAAGTGGAACAGTAGGAATGCCGCCAGCAAGGCCAAGCAAGCCTCTGACCTCGCCGCACTAGACGCGTACTCCACCCGAATGGAGTCCCTCTTGACGCAATACGCCGCGATGCGCCTTGACACCCACAACCAACTGGACGCGATCCGTGACGCAGGGTTCTATGACACCGCAAGTGCTCGCGCAATGTTCGACAGCGCGCTTCGTGACCGAACGGTCGTCCGAGATGGGATGAACGGCCTGTCGGTTCCAAAGGGTCTGGGCGCCCAACACTCGGACGTCGCCAGCGTCGTTAGCGATGGAATGAGCAGTATGAACCACTTGGTAAGCGCCATCACCGCGAACGCGGCAACCTGCGCCTACACCTCCTGCAACCTCCTTGAGGAGCCCTCCTGGGATGAGTTTCAGCGCACATCCGAGAAAGTGGGGGACAACTTCGACTCGGCGGTCAGTTCGTGGCGGGCCGGAGCCTCCGAAAGGCACGACGCAATCAAGCATCGCCAAATGCCAGGAAAGCCCACGGTTTAGGTAGCAGCGCGATGAGTGGAACTTGCTGCAGTCGATCGAACGTCGACTGCAGCAAGTTCAATGTCGGATCAAAGCGGAGGCAACTGCGCCGACTGCAGCGGCGAAAAGGCAAACTGCAACGAGCAGCGCGAGACGATGCAATCCGCTTCGACGACCAGGCTTTCGCCGCTGACCCGCACCCCTGGACTCAGACCTCCAACCAGCAAGGTCCCGCCAACCCGGCGCGTCAGCGTCTGCCGCGATTTCGAGTTCCGCGCAGAATTGACCGACCGTGTCCTGGCGTTCGCTTGACGACTTCGCAAGGGCTCGCGCCAGACATGCGCGTATTGATCCGGGGAGATTAGGCCCAAGTGAAGCGAGTGGGTCCTCATTCAGTTGGGCGGTGAAGATCTCGCTGAGTGAGTGAACATGAGGAAGGTAGGGATGCTCCCCCGACAGAAGTTGCAGCGCCACCATTGCTAGCGAGTACAAATCACTTCGACTGTCGACGATGCCGCCGCTAATCTGCTCGGGCGCCATATATGCGGGCGTCCCAACGAGAGCTCCCGTGGGCTGTTGGTCGAGCGAGCTCACCAACTCTGCAACCCCGAAGTCCGCAAGGAACGCATCACCATTGCGAGCAATGAGGATGTTCGCAGGCTTCACGTCGCGGTGCAGAATCCCAACGTCATTTGCTCGATCTAGCGCTTGTCCAATCTGCAAGATCCACCGCATTGCTGATGGAAATTTGACGGATGGTCCAGCATCGAGAACCTTCTGCAGATCCTGCCCGTCGACGTACTGAGTCACGAGCCAGACCGAGCCCCCGTGGGTCACGATGTCGTAGACCGAAATCGCTGACCCGCTCCGAAGCGCAGCCAAGGCTCGGCCCTCATCTAGAAAGCGTCGTGCGGCGGCCGGGTCAAGTTGATCGTCGCCCGGCAACTGCTTCAGCGCAACCAACCGCGCAAGTGAGTCCTGCCGTGCCACAAAGACCGCACCAGCAGTCCCCGCGCCCAAGCGGCGAACGTAAGTGAAGCCTGGAGGTAGGAACTCAGCCATCGGAGCAGACCACTATTGAGCACCTGTGATTCACTCCGGACGATGCCGTCAGGCGCGTTCGCCTAGGCGCTGCGAATTTCATTTAGCGTCAATCCTGCTTCCGGGGTGCTGTCTCGCTGGCCAGCACATCTTGGACGACAGGACCCGACGGCCCTGTCGTGCGCAGCAATTGATCTGGTGTTGACCCGGCATTGGCATCCGCTTCAGATTCGTCGGTCTCAGCTGATTCTGAACTCAACTCAGCGACAAGAGCGTCTTGAACTGCGGGCGTAGCCGGACCTATCGTGCGGAGCATGTCTTCCTTTGATTGCTCGGCGCTTAGCTCGTCCTGCGAGGGTTCGTCACCTGCTTCAGCTCCGGGTTGATACGTCTCAAGCCCTATGGCTCCCGAAGTTTCAGGTGTCGGTTCAGACACCGGTTTCGTCGACTCCGAAACGTTGTTTGATCGGTCCGCTTGCGCTGTCCTCAGCGAAAGTCCGCACATCCCGCAGAACGCGGCATCGGGAAGCAATACCTCAGAACACCGCGGGCATCGTGGCGTGGCAGGAGCACCCGCCACGGCTGCTTCGCGTGGCAACTCAGCTCCACACTTGTTGCAGAAGCGGTCTGTCTCAGCCCGACTCGCCCCACATCTCCCGCAGAAATTTCCCATGAGGTCCACTCTTCCGCCAGCTAGTCGTTTCGAGATCATTCTCCACCAGTGACCAGCAACGCGCGTGTTGGTTGTTCGAGCGGCCTCAATTCACTCAGGTCGGCCGAGCGGCAACAGCTCACGACTGTGTTCACCCCCTGTTTGACGAGTGGGGTATTTCTGCCCACACCGCTCGCTCTCTCCTCGCCATAGCTTTCAGACATCAGACACAACCGAGGAGACAGTATGGACGCGAAGTTTCGAACGAAGAGCGCAGGCGTCATCTATTCGGCGGCACTGTCGACAACCGGCATTACCGTCGCAGTTGCCGTAATGGGAGCCTCCATTTCGACGGCCACGCCTGCGTCTGTTGCAGCCGCGCCCGCTGCGGCGGCAGCTGCGAAATGCTCTTCGCCTCCACCCATCGCGAAGGCGAAGGTGTCGGATAACTGGGGCGACACCATGTGGCTCGAAATGCGGGGAGTGAACAAGAACCCGTTGGGCATGACGTACCAGTACAAAGGGAAGGCTCCCGAAACCCGGCTGTGGGCATCGGCGACGTTCCCCAACCCGAGAAAGCTCGCCGGACCTATCAAGGTATTTTCCATTTGCAGGAACGGCAAAGCTGGCCCGCCAGCAATCGTTCTCGGAATGAGCAGATCGCGGAATGAGGCGTGGACCGACATCTACGTCCCAGCCGGGTACGGCGGCCGCTTCGCGCTTGCTACAAGACAGGTCATGTTGGAGCGAGCCGCGTCGTGTCTAAAGGACACCGCAACCAGGAAGGCGTGGGATCAGATAAACAAGCAAGCTGTGAAGGCGGCCGCGAACCCTTACGGCGCTGTCCTCGCGGGTGCGTCGATCGCGTACAAAGACCTGTACGGGAGGGTGTGGGTGGACGGTTGTAAAGGCATGAAGAATTTCGCCAAGATTGTCCTGAGGGCTGTCAACGCAACCTCAAAGGGCCAGGACGCGCGGGTCTACCTTTCCGCAAGTTACAGCGATGGTTGGACACATGACTGCCATGTCTTTGCGGGCGGTTCACCCAGGCTGGGGCAAGTTCCGTTCGCTGAGTACATCGGAAAACGGACTGGATGCCTGAACAAGGCACAGGAAGCATGAGGCCTCACGGCAAAGAATCCGTTGGGCTGCGTTGTTCGTCGTCGGTAGGTGGGCCCGGAGGGAAGTGCTGTCATGTCAACAGGAAGGTCTCCAGTTGATTGTGTTGGCGAACGATTTGGGCTAACCAGGTTGGCCCAAGCACGAGTAACTATCGATCGAGCGCCCGAGCCAACTAGATTCTCAGGACCCACCTTGAGCACCGCGCAGATGAACATCAGTTAGAGGATCAGAGCGATTCAGCCAAGAGTCGGAGCTAGGACCTTCATCCGGCGGACAGCTTGCTCCAGTTGCCGGAGGACAGACTCCCAGGCGTATCCCGGCTCCGACGCAGGGGGCTCTGTAGCCGACTCCTCGAAGCCATGGCGCAAAGCACTCAGCACCTCGTCGTAGTACCAGAGCGTCCCGTTGACTCGGCCCTTGAAGCGGCTCCACACATCGGTTCCGCTTTCCGCGTCGGCCACGACGGACCTCGCATTGTGCAGTTTGTCGGCCGCAGTGACGATGAGGACGCGGGTGTCCCTCTCCTCCTTGAGGTGAGCGATGTATCGCTCCTTGCGATCACGCCAATCGCTGGCGTCTCGTGGGCCTCGCTGAACACCGTCTTCAAGACCGTCGCTGCACGCCTTGACCATGCTCGCAACTTCGTCGCCGAACTTATCTGCCAAGTCGACAGTGGTGGTCTCTGTGTCTTCGAGGGTGTCGTGCAGCAATCCTGCAATGGCCATGACCTCGTCACCTCCGGCCTCCCACACGATCGCTGACACGGCCAACAAGTGGGAGAGGTACGGGGTCGACGTACCTTTCCGAACCTCCGGCTGCTTTGTGTGCCTGTCGACATGACTATCGACCGCAAACTGGACTGCCTCCACATAGGCGGCAGTCGGTCCGATCTGGCCCGAGATTGGCGGACTATTGCTGGTTGTCATATGAACTCCTGTCTGGCGTGCGGCTCAGTGGGTTTGGCAAGCCCCTAGGGCGCGGCCTTGATGTCTTCGATGTCGTATTGCTTGAGCAGGCTTCCATAGTCATCGATCATCGAAGTCCGGTCGCCCAGTAGGTAGATGAACGCGCTGTACGTCGTGTGGAGGGAGATCTCGGCGTCACCGTAGCGCTCGCGGAACGCTGGCAGCAGGCGCCGCAGCGGACTGAGGGTTTCGTATTGCGCGAGTTCCCGGTAGAGCTCGCGGCTGTCGTGGAACAGAGCCATCCACGTCTCTTTGTGCCCCCCATCGGCCTCGGAAACAGTGGTCAACTCGAGCTCGATCCGGCCATCAACGGCATCGGGAAGCACTGATGGGTCGAAGCCCGGCTGGGCGTCGATATGGGCCCAGCGTTCCTCAGCCTGGCGAAGCGGTCCCAATTCCTTCTGAGCTTCCTCGTTGCCCACGGCAGCGGCAGCCCTCACCTGATCGGGAGTTGGAAGATCAACGAGGAACAAGCGCGACCCGCACTCTGGGCAGTCCACCTGCACGAGGGCGTCGTGCAACTCCGTCCAGGCGTCGCCACCGGCGCCGTTCCATCCGCACTCGCAGGACCAGGTGTGGGTCTCCCAGTCTGAGTAGTAGTTCAGTGCCATCTTGTCCTCCCCTTTTCGGCTCGTCAATCGTCGAAGTCAGCGGGTAGCGGCACCTTTTCCACACGATGTGGGGTTTCCCGGAGCGGCCAACCCAGCGCGACAGCTTGGTATGCGCGGTCGGGCATCCGGTGTCCAGCGGCATCGTTACGGTCGGCAACTCGGACTCGCACCGCCTGATCCACCTTCAGGTTATGCGCCAGGTGTGACATTGACCCCGGTGCTCGACACGCGGCAAGCAGGCAGCCGGAATCGTGCCTGGTGCACGCATCGCCGATATTGGCTGCGGCCCCGCTGCACCGCTCGTACTCATGGCGCAGCTGGTCGGCCCGGAAGGGTCCGCCGCTGGTATGGATGAATCAGCCGACATATGTGCGGCCGCAGAATTGGTGATCGCGCAGACAGGTGCTAACAACGTGACGATTCAACAGGGCAGCGCGGATGCCATCGGGCTGGAGCCTGGGACGTTTGACGCAGGCTCCCGCGACGTCCGGAATGAGGCCGACGTTGTGGGCAGCTCGCAGCGCAATGCTGGAGGTGGGAGTCGCGACAGAAGAGGACGTAGCTCGCTGGGAGTCGGCCTACCTCCTCTTCGACAAGAACCCAGGACCGCAGACCATGTTCATTCCGATCTTCGCCGCGATCGGCCGTAAGGGTTGAGGCGCGGGCCACAAGGCAGCGGGGCCATCAGAACTTGACCGATGTCGCCTCCGTGCCTGGCAGGTGCAGGACGTGGGTCTCGTCTACGGGTAAGCCGGTTGCCCGCTGCAGCAGCTCGGAGTACGCCGCGAGTTGTTCGCGGTAGTGGGCGAGCGTCTCGTCGTTGATTGCCGCGTCGGTTTTGTAGTCGACGAGGACCAAACCCGCGCCTGGCTCGGAGCCGAGGAACACGAGGTCCGCGTAGCCCTCAACAAGACTCACTCCGTCAACGTCAACCGGGGCAGCGAGGTAAAGCTCGCACCAACGTCGGGGGGCGGCAAGAGCACGCTTGATCAGATCCGATTCCATACCGGCGGCAACACGCTCACGAACGTCGCTCGCGCTGGAAGGAATTCCCTCCGCGGCGGCAGCTCGCTCGCATGCCTGAGCGATCGCTTTATCGCTGGGCTCAACGCCAGACGTGAGCAAGTCATCGAATGCCGCGTGCACTGCCCTGCCGAGCGGTCGACCGTCGCGGGACGCCCGACTCAATCGCGCAGCTCCGTCATCCCCGCCGAAGCCTTCCGATTCCTCAGGCTCAACCACGCCTTCTTCGCTCGCGGCAACCGATCCGTCGGATGCGGCTACCCCGAGCGCGACCGCGCCGATACCGCTTGGTGACGCAACGGACGGCTTCTGAGAACGCTCACGAACCGAGGCCAGTGTGTCGTCCCATCCGGCGGGGAGTGACGGCAGGACTGCGGACTCAGAGTGTGCCTCGTCATCAACAACCGGAAACTCCGGCACCTGCCACATCCGCTCGACATCCGGACCGAACCCCGCGGCCAGCACATGCTCACGCAGAGCAGCGGCGCGACTCGGATCGGACTTCCCCTCGTCACTCAAAACGGAAACGATCAAGTGGTCGCGCGCTCGGGTGCAGGCGACGTAGAGCAGCCGCAGGAGCTCGGCGTCCTCGCGAGGCTTCCGCTCATCTTCGTCCCACTCGTCAAACCCGCAAGTGCGCAGCCGTCCAATGCTGTTCCGCGTACTCGGCGCACCCGTGGAGAACTCGACGCGGCCATCGAATCGAATGCCAACGACAGGGGGCGTTGACTTACGCTGGGTTGCCATTCCCGCGACCACCACGATTGGGAACTCGAGGCCCTTCGCGGCGTGAACGGTCATGATGCGAACCGCATCGTCGTCGCGATCATCAGGTTCAGCCAGCGATGTTCGCGACGAATCGGCGACGGCTTCCCGAACCCACGCAAGGTAAGCATCAAGACCTATCCCGCCGTCGGCCTGCCAGTCCTGTGCGTGATTGATGATCATGCGGACGCAGTCGGCATCGAAGTCTCCGCGCGGCGAGACAGTCAGCGTCTCGAACACCCGGCACTGGTCGGCCAGCGCTCGCAACACATCGATCGGCTGCGGACTCACCCACATGCGTCGAACATTGGCGAGCAGTCGCAGCGCATCAGACACCGGTCCATCGGGCAACTCGGCGTCAGGGTGCGGAAGACGCCAATACCCACCGGCCCGTCGGTAGGCGAGCAGGTCGATGTCCGAGCATCCAAACAGTGGGCTCTTCAACGCGGCCCACATGTCGATCTGCGACTGCGGATCAGAGATGAAGGCAACGGCAGCGATCAACCCCTCAACGATCGGCCGGTGATAGACCAATCCGGCATCGGCGGAGCGATACGGAATGTTCAGGTCATCGAGGGCTTCAAGCAGGCGATCCATGCCGGTGCGCGTCGGCAGCAGGATGGCGACATCGCGGTAGCGCGCGGCCCCGGCATAGTGGCGGGTCTTTCGGGCTTCGTCTGGTTCGGTGATCTGCCATTGCTCCGTGACCGCTCGCTTGATCGCTGCGGCAACCAACTTTGGTTCCAGTGCCCGAGCCTTGGGTTGCTCCGGCGTCGACGCTTGCGCGGGGGACTCGTCGTCGCTGTCGTCGAGCTCATCATCGTTGACCGCGGCGGCGTCTGCAGGCGGCTTGGCAAGCACAACGACGGCAGGCCCGATCGGCTGCGAACTTGTCGGCTCGTGTCGAATCCCCAGATCCACGTACTCCGACTGGAAGGCACTCTCGACGATCGCGCTGCCGAACACCTTGTTAACCCAAGTGAGCACCGGACCGACCGTGCGGAAGTTAGAGACCAGCGCCAGTCGCTCGCCAGCGAAGCCTCGACGAGCACCCAGGTACGTTGAAATGTCCGCGCCGCGGAATGAGTAGATCGCCTGCTTCGGATCACCAACAACGACAAGGTGACCCGGCATCGGAACAAGTCCATCGTCGCCGGGGTCGCTGGTGACGAGGCTGATGATCTCCCACTGGACGGGGTCGGTGTCCTGGAACTCATCGACCATGACAACGCGGTATCGACTGTGAACGGCCGCCCGCACCTCGGGGTCATTCGTGAGGAGATCGCGCGCCATCAGCAGGATGTCGTCGAATTCGAGCAACCCCTCCGACCGCCGGATTTGATACTGAACATCGAGCTCGTTCCACATGAGATCGAGGGCGTCGCGCAGTGCCTTCTCAACCGGCGCGAACAGGGCGTCGCGCAGTGCCTTCACGAATACCTTGAGCTCGCCTCTTAACTGCTTGGGGACCAGCGATCCCCAAGAGCGAGCCGAGCCAGCGGTTCCGGGGTAGAACGCCTTGCTCCAGCCAACGTCATCGGCTTGGTCGGCGGCTCCCCGACTATCCCAACCGCGCAGCATCGCCATCGTTGGCTCGAGTGCTTTGTCGGACGCCTGCGCCGCAACCTGGTCGAACCGGTTGCACAGCGGCAACACCCATTCGCGGAAGTGGACGGCGAGCCTGTCGTCGTCGTTAGTGCACTCGTCCAAGGCTGCTTCGGCGAAGTCCCGCAGCTCGGCGGCGACGGCCGCCAGTGCCTCCCCCTCGTCCACGCGATACGTCCAGTCCACGCCGTGCGCCGCCAACCTCGCGCGGTTCTTGTCAACGTCGGTGGCAAGCGCATCGAGGTCCAACACCCGAATGCCAGCCGCATTGAGGATCTTGCGAGTGGCGGGCTGCAACTCCGCCGTCAACCGCGCGTGGATCTCGCGCCACCGTTGCCGTTGCTGCGCCTGCCCTGTTGCCTCATCGACGACGGAGAATCCAACCGGCAGCTCTGCGGCCAGGGCATGTTCGCGCAGGATCGCTAGCGCGAAACCGTGGATGGTTCCGATCGCTGCGGCGTCCACGTCCTCAAGTGCCCGATCAACCAGTTCGCCACTGCCCGCCGCCGACCGCTTGGCGAGTTCGGCGCGCACCCGTGAGCGCAGCTCTGTGGCTGCCCGTTCGGTGAACGTGATCGCCGCGATTTCACGCACCGAGACTGGCTCATCGGCATCGGTGAGGGTGTTGACGATTCGGCCGACGAGCGAACTCGTCTTGCCCGTTCCGGCACCCGCTTCGGCGAATACTGACACGTCCAAGTCGTTCGCCAGCTGGTTCCGCGCTGCCTCGTCAAACAGCGGCGCGCGAGTCACGAGGCACCACCCTCGGCGGCATCGGCCAGGCCGTCCGGCGCTGCGGCGCCATCGGATTCCGCCTGCGCCGCAGCCAATTCGTCGTGATCCAGCTGAACCAGTTCGGCGGTTCGACGAAGCCGGGCGCAAACCTCGCAGTAATCCTTCTCGCCTTGCGGTTTCGGAACGAAGTGGCCGACGCGACCCGCTGCGTCCATGCGGTCCAGAATCTCGGCAAGCAGCGCCGCGCGGTCTTCCGTGTGGTTGGCGTCAACGACGGTCGGCTCTCCCCGGTTCGGCACGAATGAGAAGCGCACCTTGACGTCTTCCACGCCATCGATCAGCGCGCGGGCCGCGACGTCATACACGAGGTCCTGCACCTTCTGCCGTTCCTTCGGGGTTCCGCGGTTGCTGTTGACGATCCCGAGGCCAGTTGTGAACGAGTCCGCCTTCCCCGATTTGTAGTCGACGACGCCTACGGTCTTCCCGTCGGCGGATTTGTCGAGCCGGTCGATCGCGCCCCGCAGCTCGATCACCTCGCCGGACGTCAGGGTGAACTCAACGCGTTCCCCGTCGCCGATGCCGAAGTTGAGTTCGGCGGCGACTGGGGACATCGGCGGGCCGCTGCGGGTCTGTTCGGCATCGAGGGTGAGGAACTGCCCGAACGTTGCGACGACCATGTCGTAGGTCGCGTCCCACGACGGTGCCCACCCCGTCAGTCCACGTGCTTTTGCGTCGGCTACTTCGTCGTCGAAGAGGGCCGTCAATCGGTCCCGCGCTTGGGCGGGCCACGGGTCGCCAGCGGCGGGCAACCATCCCTCGTCTTCGGCGGCGGTGAAGAGTCGCTCCAGCGCGCTGTGCAGCATCGTTCCGAAGTCACTCGGCGCGATGATATCGACTTCGTCAGCAATCGTGTCGGTGTCGATTCCCAGGATTCGTTTGACGAAGAAGTGATACGGGCAGTGCAGGAACGCCTCGATCGCGCTGGCCGAAAGACCGCGCCCGCCGATGTCCCACACACGGTCGTCGTCGGCCCAGTCCGACAGGTTTCCGAAGTGGGCGTCAAAGCCTGGGGCGAGTGCGGACTCCTCGGATTGGACGAGTCGGCGCAACCCGTTGTCGATTGACGCAAGGTCGGCCATCAGCCCGCGCATCGCGAGTTCGGTTGGCGTCACCGGGAGGCTCAGGTCAACGGCGTCCGGATCGGCCTCGTCTCCGCTGGCCGCCAAGCGGTAGCTGGCTCGGCGCGACGACACTGCGGGGGGCGCCGGACTCCCGTCGGTTGGGGGCAGGTGTCGGCTTGGTCGCGCAAGTGCGCCCTTCGGCAGAGCACCACGGGGCCGTGTCACCGTCGATACCTGCGCGGCACCAACTGCACTGCGGAACGCTCGCGCCAGGACGTCGGCCCAGTCGGTGGAAATGCGCAGATCGTCCGGCGACCTCCGTAGCGAAACCCGGGCCGCATCGGGCAGCAGCGAATCCTCTCGAGCCGTCGGGGGAAGCAGGCCTTCGGCGGCTCCGAGCAGGAAGACTCGGTCAAACTGCAGAGTCGTGATGCTGGTCAACGCACCGACGTAGACACCGGTTCCCATATGTCCGTGCCAGCCATGGCGACCGTTCAAGTCCCGGCTCACCAGGGCCGCCACATCTACGACGTTCGCAGCGGAATCCGTGAAGCTGTCGAGCGCGGGAATGTCGTCGCTGAGTAGTTCACGGATCCGCTCGTGTGCCTGCCGCTCGGAGGGGTCCACCTGCCACCACGGCTTACCGAGATGGAACGTCGCCAGAACTTCCCACGCCCGCGTCGCAGCTTCTGTGTAGGTGTCGGCCGCAGCCAGCGAAGCGATGGCGGCGTCGAGTCGCTTCAACAGGTCGAGCAGGAGGCGGGCATCTTCCGCGGCCCGCATTCGCTGCCGTTCACGCGCGGCTTCGGCGGCGTCCAGTTCTTCCAGCGCTTCGGCATCATCGACCTGTGGCGAGTAGTCGGCCATCACATCGAGGCGGTCGAACCAACCGGAGGAATCACCGAAGAAGCCTTCAGAACGGACGAGCCGCCGCATGCGGTCCACCGGCAACGAGTCCGCGCCATCGAAGATGCGCCCGATTGCGAACCAACGCATCAACAGCGGGCGTGTGATGCCGGAACTCCCGTCGTCTCTGCCTGCAGCCATGGCCAGGATCGCATCGAGCGCGCGGGCGAGGGCGGTCGAATCGAGCGCCACATCGGTCGCGCCGTGCCACGTGATGTCGGCGGCATCGAGTTCAGACGCGAGCTGGCTGAGGTATGGCTGCGCGGTTGAGTAGGTGATGGCGATGCGTTCGGGTCGCGTGCCCGCGGCGATCGCTCCCGCTGCACCGCGCACCGCCAGCGACACCTCAGTACCGGGGTCGGGAACGTCGAGGATCTGGTTCGGAACTGGGTCCGAATCCGCTTCGACGGTGAGGGTGTGTACCGACGTTCCCGCCGCCAAGGCGTCGAGGATTTCGTGCGCACCGGTGGCGAGGTTCTGCGCGATCACGATGATCGTGCCGAGTGGCTGGGCAGCTCGGGCGAGCAGACCGGGGTCGGCCGCCAGAGTCGTCGCCGTTTCGCTCGCAACCTCGCCAAGTGGCTTGATACCTGCCTGCCGCTGAAGTGCCGCGCGTGCCTCGACGATGAAGTCGATCACGCTCGTTGCAGTCGCGGGCGCGCCGGAGGATCCGAGTCGAGCGATGGCCGACTCATCAAGGCGACACCATTCGAACTCCGCCATCAGTTGTGAAAGCCGCAAGGCCGTCGACGGGTGATCCTTCACGGCTTCGAACGCGCCGGGTTGGGTCGCGAGAAGTTGCTCAACGACGACGTCGCGCATCATCGGGGATGCGAGCTGATTCGAGGCGACTCCGCTGGTGTCGGCAAGGGTGGCGACGAGGTCCGACAGGGTCAGCAAACGAAGGCCTGCCACACCGGTGCCGACGCGACCACTGGCAACAAGTTGGCGCCGAAACGCGGTGCCCACTGAGGCGGAGTCCACGAGCAGTGTGGTCGTTGCGAGGGGGTCATTCTGGCGAGCATCCGTGATCACCTGGGCCACCGCGTCAAGGAGCTCGGCCGAGTTCGCGACGCGATGCTGGGTGCCCACCTGGCCAACCTTTCCGCTCGGAGTTCCCGGTAACAAGTCCTGGCACCAGCAGCGCCCCTTCGGCGACGCCTCAATCACCCTCGCACGCGGGTGTGACGTTCCAAAGGCCGAAATCGGAGCTGCACGCATAAGGAGACGGACAAGTTGCGATCTGCACCCGCAAGTGAAGCGCAGTTGCATAGATCAACTGCCTTGCCGGGTCACCGTGGAAGCCGCTCGCGTCCAGGTTCCCCGAAGAAAGTGACAGCACGGAGACAGCGAAATCAACGTGGGAGCCACCGCCCGTCGCCTCCCAGCCAGCCCACCCCACCCACGTGTCACACCCCGGGTCAACAATGGTCAGCGAACCCGAATGAGAGGCCCCCATGACTGCCACCGACCACGATGACGACTTCCGTTCCGACTTCTCCGGCAAGTACCAGGAGGAGAGCGCCAAAATGGGGCGCTTCAACCTCGCGGTCTTCGGCCTCTCGGGCGTCGGCAAGTCCACGCTCATCAACGCGATCTTCGGCAAGGACGTCGCCCCGACCGGCACCGGCCGACCAGTCACGGCCAACAGCCATCTGTATGTACATGACTCCGGCCAACTCGGGATCTATGACACCCAAGGCATTGAGCTTGGTACCGACGGGGCCCGCGCCCTCGCCGACGTACGGGCATTCGTGGAGGCCCAGCGAGCGAAGCCCCTTGAACAGCAAATCCACGTGGCCTATTACTGCGTTCGAGGCATGGACGGTCGCATCCAGCCGTTTGAGGAGGAGTTCGTTCGCGGCCTCCACGAACTCGGCTTGCCGGTGATTCTCGTCCTCACCCAGGTGCCCAAGCGGGGTGAGCAGTACCACGACCGCGTCGTCGAGGTCGCTCAGTACATCTACGAGACCGCGCTGCCGATCTACCTGGGTCGGCCGATCCTGACGAACGCGCTTGCCGATCCCGCGCTCGGGTTTCCGCAACACGGGCTGGTCGAGCTGCTCGACCTCACGTTTGAGGTTGCACCAGAAGGTGTCGAATCAGCCCTCGCGGCCGCCCAGAAGATCGACATGCGACGCAAACGCGCGGCAGCCCTCAAGCGAATCGAAGTCGCCACCGCCGCCGCAACCACGGCCGGAGCATCACCGATCCCGTTCTCCGATGCGGTGGTCCTGGTGCCCATCCAGCTCGGAATGATGGCCTCCGTTTCGGTCACCTACGACATCCCCGTCAACACCGCGCTGGCGGCGAGCATCACAGCGACGTCGCTGGCGACCCAGACGGGCAGGGCAGCAGCAGTCGGCTTGCTCAAGTTGATCCCCGGAGCGGGAACGGTGGCCGGTGGCGTCGTCAGTGCGACGGTGGCGGGATCATTCACCTTCGCCATGGGGATTGCCTGGCGGGAGGTTTGTGAAGGCATCGTGGCGGGCAAGTTCGGCGCCATCGGAAG